>OGWV01000036.1_pt1 | contig 57663 bp, 65 predicted proteins | sample 1576081 | NCBI WGS metagenome assembly OGWV01 (sample SAMEA3541541, study PRJEB24748) | human gut metagenome | biome: human gut; feature: human-associated habitat; material: faeces | place: China | collected 2012 | reverse complement strand
GAAAGCCCCAGCCGGATGAAGGTGCGCCACGAACTTCCTGCCCACAAGGGTTATCGCGGAAAGCAAGGAGCGATTCCGAACCATTCTGAAATATCCGTTTGCTGCGGATAAGGCAAAGCTAACAAAAAGGAGGAAAAGCGAAATGCCAAACTGTAAAACCATAGCGATATCGTCTCTCTGGCGACCTTGCCGTTCAGGGTCAGATACTCATGCGTGACAGTCTGCGTTCCGGTGACGTGCATCCCCTGCGGAGCCCTTTGAGTTTTTTGCGTCAATTTGATTTCAAGTCGTTATACAATTCCCAGAAAGCACGATCTCTGATATATTTAGGCTTTTCAGAACTGATTTTGACAATGCTATGATGTTTTTCTAATTGCTTAATATCATTAAACAACCTTTGGCTTTCAATACTTTTACTCTCTGTTTTGAAAACAAAATCTACATCGCTAGTTTTTAAATCAGCAACATTATGAACAATCCATGTTAAAATGTATTTAGCATAATCATCATCACCAGATCCAAAGTGTTTTAAGAACTGAGTAGATAGAATTGTACCTACACCAAATTCACGACCTTCCTTCAATATTTTCTTTAACGATAAGAAACCTTCAGACATAAAATTATCCGCTTCATCAACCAATATTAGCTTTGTTAACTGCCTGTATTTTCCCTCTAATTTACTCGAACCTGCAGCCTGCATCTGAACATAAAATAAATCCAGTGTGATAGCAACGATTAAGCTTTGTATGTCCGAATCATATCCTGATAAATCAATTACAACTACTCCATTTAATATATCAAATAGCGGTTTTGTTTTATTCGGGTTATTTTCAAACACTTGAAATTGATGCAATTTATTCATAGCAGCTGCGAGTGAATCATTCTTTTTTATTTCTTCATCATTTGGTTTTTCAAGGGCAGATGAATGAAGATAATATTTGACATCTAGTAAATTTTTTAGTTCTGTAAATGTTGTATTAGAGAAAGAATACGCTGTGGTACTTGAATTATTCTCTAAAGTAAGCATATTATTATCAAAAATTGTTAAAGTTGTATTTCCATTATCTGATGAAAATTCAATTTTATAAATTTGAGTGCTAGTATCTGGCTGAGTTTTACTGTGTTCAAAAGTAAAAGAATTTATCTTATCTGTGAAGTTTTTTAATTGATTGGTATCAGAAATGTAGCATATGTAAGGGCTTGCTGTATCTATACTATTTTCTTTGAATTTTGTAATCTTTATTTTAACTGGAATATTATGTATTGAGAACATAGTATCTACTGTATTGATATTAGCTGGCTGAGAAATTGGTTTTGTACTATTTCTTAGAAAAATAGTAATTATGCATACAATTACTAATATGGCAAAAGAAATAAAAAAGATTAATTTTGATTTTTTTGAATTCATTTTATTATACCTCCTAAATAATGTTATATATAATTAGATATAAGAAGATAATGAAAAGTTGCAAAATTTTTTATTTATTATATCAAAAAATAGGAAAGAAGGCAATTTGAAGAGCTAAAGAAATAATGTATATTATAAATAAAGTAATTGTAAATGAAAATTGTAATTGAGAATATACAAAGCTAGTTATGAATTTTAATAAAAAAATATTTATATTATTTGATTGTTATGCATCTTTTTTATATAATTAATGTATCTAATATGTATAAAGCAAAATATGGAGGAGAAAATGGAAGAATTAGTGAAGCAGGCTAAAATGGGAAATGAAGAATCTTTCACACAATTAATTATACAAATGCAATGTGAAATGTTTAGAATTGCCCAAACTCGATTAAAAAATATAGATGACGCTAATGATGCTATTCAACAGACAAATTTATACGCATACAAAAATTTACGACAATTGAAAGAAGATAAATATTTTAAAACCTGGATAATAAAAATACTAATTAATGAATGTAATAAAGTTTATAAAAAAAATTATAAAATATTAAATATATTTGATAAATTAACAAAAGAACACAATTCAGTAGAAAACTTTAAGGCAACAGAAAACATTGAAGACAGAATAGATTTGGAAGGGATACTTAGTACATTTAAGTATGAAGATGCAATTTGTATTGTATTATTTTATGGTAGTGGATATACGATACGTGAGATATCTGAGATCTTAAAATGTAATGAAAATACAGTTAAAAGTAGAATTAATAGGGTAAAAGGGAAAATAAGAAAAAATTATAGTAAGGGAGTGATGGAAAATGAAATACCAAGATAATGAATTTGATGAAATTGATGAAATGTTGTTTAAGTATTTTAAAGAAAAACAAGAAGTGCCACAAGAGACACAAAATATTATAAAAAATATGAATTACAATGTTAAGAGAAATAATTTTGGAATCCGTAAAATCGCTATAATAATATTGGCTATTACTACTTTAACTACAGGAGGAGTGTTTGCACAAAATATTGTATCATTTTTTAAAGATATATTTTCATTAAGTAGTATAAATATAAATAATAACAGCGTAGTAGATGCAATAGAAAAAGACAATTATATTCAAAATGTAAATAGTAAATTTATTAAAATAAATAATGATTATAAGATAAAAATAGACTATTTAATGTTAGATGATATAAATTTATATATTGTATTTGATTTACAATCAAAGAATGAAATAAAAGAATCATACAGAATGTCTATTATAGATTTAATGGTAAGAAATGAAAATGATGAAATTATATATTCGGCTAATGACGAGAACACAATTAATAAATTAAATACTATAGAGGGTTCAAAGAAAATTGAAACTACAAATAATAATGAAAGAAAAGAGCTAACATTTATAACATCAAATGGATATCCAAAAATGGAGAAAATAAAAATTAGTTTTAACACAATTGTATTATACAATGAAGAAAATTATTCGGAAGATAAAATTCAATTAAACTGTAATGCGGAATTCAATATAAATTTAGAGGAAAAATTCATAAATAGAAAAACATATAATTATTTAAACTATGAGAATATAGAAAACGGAAAAATAGAAAAGTGTATTTCTAGTAATACAGGAACATATGTGATAATGGAACTGGAAAACTTAGAACAAGAAATTGATTTAATATATGATAACAAAATATATATAGGCAAAAAAAGGCTTTTGGGTGTATATAATAATGGAAAGTATGAACTGTTATATCAGTTTAATATTACGACAGATGATATAAACAAAGACACAGGCTTTTCTTTAATTATGGAAAAGGCTGATAATGTAAAAGAATATATAAAAATAAAGTAGGGATTACCTACTTTATTTTTAACTATACATTTCTAAATTTAATGAAACTGTAACAGAAGAGTCTGAACATGTAGCAGTGATGATTATATCACTTCCACCATTTAGATAAATATTAGAAGCTTTTCTTGATTTTCCATCTGTATAAATTCTATAGCTTTTATGAGAATTTTGGCTTATGACATTAACAGTGAGAATAACATCTCTTGAAACACCATCAGATGAAGTAGCGTTTGCTATAATTGTTAAGTAGTTGTTATCATAATAATATTTATTTGTTGAGTAAGTACCTTTAAAATAGATTGTGGCAGGCTTTTTATAAGTAAATGGTGTAATTGAGCTTGCTTCAACTTTTAAAGGTGCAAGTAAACAAATGCCTAAAGAAAATATTATACATAGAATTGAAATTATATTTTTTCTCAATTTTTTTCCTCCTTTCAATTAGATTTTTATATATAATAACATCAAAAATACAAAAAGACACAAAAATATACAAAAATATACAAAAAAAGTGCATCCAATTTATGGTATTGAGATATCTATATATTAAAACACTAAAGGAGCAGAAAATGGTAAATGTACTTATTGCAGATAATAATATAAATTATGTGAAAAATCTAATGAATTATATAAATGAGGGGAATGAAAAAATTAGAGTAACTAAGATAGCAGAGGATGGAATTGAAACTCTAAAAATATTGAATAATGACAAAAATATAGATATTGCATTATTGGATTTTGATATGCCAGGGTATGATGCAAATCAAATATGCAAAAAGGTGATAAATAAAGAAAAATATAAACAATCTATTGTTATAATATCAGGAAAAACAGAAGAAATACAATGTGAACTAAGAAATAATGAGATGATATATGGCGTTATAGATAAATTTATAAGTTTAGAGAAGATATGTGTTAAATTAAATGCATTGGTAGATGACAAAGAAAATAAGAAAAATGGGGATAAGATAAAAAAGAAAATTATAAAAGAATTAACATATTTAGGTTATGATATTTCGCATAAAGGTACAATATATTTGGTAGATAGCATTGTATATGCTCAAGGACATCAGGATAAATATTTTGGTAATTTGAAAAGAGATGTATACCCAGCTATAGCAAAGAAATATAATGAAAATTTGCATAATATAAAATGCTATATAGCAAGAGAAACAACAAAAATGTATGTAAAATGTGATTACAAGAAATTACAGAACTATTTTTGCTTTGCAGAAGATGATAGACCGAATGTAAGAACAGTTGTAAATACAGTAATAAACAAAATAAATTGTTAAAATGTAAAAAAAGAGGAAAAAAACTTGAAAAAATGGTAATTATTGTATAATATAGGACTAAAGGAGGAAAAAACTTATGAATAAAAAAATAGTTCTATGTATTTCAGCAATAATTTTAATAATATTGGGGATTACGGTGATTAATAACATTAATAAAAAGGAAGATGGTATAACTGCAAATAATGCAGAAAAATTTGAGAACATTGAAGATATTGAAAATATGGAAGAGATTGAATAAATTTATAATTAAACTATAGCTATAATTAAATATAAGCTATAGTTTAATTGTTTTATGCGGAAGCAAGTGTATTATGCTCCCAGTTGTCTAAAAAATCTAATTGGCATTTATTTGGAGAGAGATTGTTTTTTATTCTACTCTGAACAACTTTATTGTTTATCACTTCAACGGTAACTAAAGATTTGTCAGGATTTGAAATATTTCTCATAAAATAAATATCACATTTTCCATTAGCATATTTTTCTGCATATGTTCTGACGCAATTGTTTTGTTGTGCACTTTCATTTTGCAATGCTTCTAAAGAGTTAGCTGGAAATATTATAAATTTGTTATTGCTAAATTTATTTTTTAGTAACTCTGAGTATCTATTTTTTATGGCCGTACTAATTAGTTCTTTGTTTTTTATTTTATATTGTTTTTCAAGAGAATCATGAGATTCTTTAAGATTTTTTGGAAAAACATATTTATTATTTTTTAAATCAAAACCAAGAAATTTTGCAAAACGTAAATAGTCTTTGTACATGTTAAGACCTATTTGGGAATGGTGCATTTTAGAATATTTAATGAGTTTATTTAAGTTAATATATTCAGAAATTTCAGATAGAATTGATGAAAATCTATTGAAATGTGTAATTTGTTCTAAATATTTAATTTTTGTAATATTAGGTTCTTGTAATAATTGTAATATTTTTAACTGTTGATATGTAATATTATTTCTTCTCATAAAAGGATAAAAGTTTTTAGAAACTCCGAAAGTTTTATAGAAAGAACCATTAAAATGTAAATCTGAAGAGTCTAAAGCTAGATTATATAATTTCATTTTTGAAAGAATTTCTACCTTAGAAAGGTCAAATTTATTTTTTAAAAGACTTGATAAATCAATATAATTGCAATGTTTCGCTATATCCCATATTCCAGAATATTTGAAATCTGTATTTTGCAATAAAGCTTTTAGATTGTCGGGAAATACTATTGAATAATCAATAAGAGAGTAATTTCGAGTATAAGGTCGCCAATGTGTAGAATTATATATATCACTATGATTTATATAGATATGGCACTGACAGCGTGATAAATGATCATTAACAAATATTTGTCGTTCCCAACTATTATTGTTTATTATTTCTCTTGCAAATTCTACTAGAGACGAGAGAAGTGTATGCTTTGAATCTAAAGTTGTTTTTAATTCAAAATATCTGATAACAAATGTATTGTCTACAATGTCTAATAAAGCCAAGGAATCTTTAAATTCGTAATATTTTAGATTACTTCTTTTAATAAGATAGACATTATGACAGTTAGGACATTTTAATTTTTCAGATATTTTTTTCTTACTTGTAAAGAAACTATGGCAGTATGTACAGAAACATACATTCTTTGCTGACTTTATTATCAAATTATGATGTACAGTTTGTTTTTTTACGAAATTATTCCACGTATATGGAAATGTATTATTATAGTCTAATTGATTTAGAATTGCACGTAGTGCTACTTTAATGTATCCCATTATTTTTTTACCTCCTCGAAAATAGAAATTTGAGAAGTATTATTAGAATTATTGACTGTAGTTTCTTTTTTTGATGGCATAGGAGCTTTTTTAGTTATACCTAATTCATCGTTACTTTTATCAAAATAATTATAAGCCCATAAAAATACGACTTTGTCATCTATAATTGCAACATTATCAGTTGCTGATTTACGGGCTTTATCACATATAAAGGAATACATGTCTTTTATATTTTTTTCTGAATTGTTGAATTTTTCTTTTTGAGTAATAATTTCTTTTAAATGATTAAATATTAATATAATATTGTGATTATTTGTTTCAAGAGCTTCTTGCTCTAAACGTAATAAACCTTCCATAATAAAAATCTCCTTGTAGTAAATATAATATAAGAAAGGGAAAGTTTACCTTATCCCTTTCAGTGTGAATTATGCAATATCCTCTTTAACTTCATAGAAATTTAGGTATCTTATGGTATCAATTTTTCTAATGACCGATTTCATATATGGAGTAATTGATGATACTTCTTCTTGAGGAATATTTATTCGAGAAACCTTAGCAATTTTTTTGCCAAAGACCGTAGGTACTTCAACTAAATTTCCAATATTTAATTTTATACTAGTATAATAGCAATAATCTTTTCCACGAAATGTGTGTGGGAATTCACTATCTTCATATTTTACACTTATGATGTTTTTTTTCATTTTTCCTCCGATTCATTGTAATATTTCTTTAATGTATCAAATAGCTTATCCTTATCCTGTAAAGTATAAAAATCAGCCATTGGATGATAAAAAATACCTATTACATTATTGAGATTATGATATCTCTTTTGTATTTCTTCTATCAATGAAGTAGTTTCCAAAGTTATGAAAGTAGCATTTTCATCATTAATAGAATTTACATAATTAATTTGATTTGCTAACTCCTTGATTACATCTTTTGCTTTTCCAATAATACACTCATCATCGTTTTGAAGGTAGGGAGTATTACTTAATCTTTTAAAATATCTATTAATAAAAAATTGTTTTAGCATAGTAAAATTCCTCCATTAAAATGGTAAATCATCTCCACTTATTAAATCAGTGGAAAAATTACCTTCATTTATTGGTACAGGAGAGCTTAGGATTGCTTCATTATTTTTTTTACTTTTTGGATCTATAAAAGATGCTTCTTCTGCAATTATTTCTATAGTATTATGTTTTTGCCCAGCTTCATCATTCCAAGACCTAGTTTCTAATCTGCCGGAAATGGCAACCTGCTTTCCTTTTGATAGATATTTAGAAATATTTTCTGCCAGTTTGTTCCATGCAATTACATTAAAAAAATCTGTTTGTTTTTCATTATCACTTTTTGTAAATTTACGGTCAACAGCCAAAGTGAATGATGCAACGGCTGTGTTAGTTACCTGTGTATATCGTAGCTCAACATCTTTAGTAAGACGTCCTATTAAAATAATTTTGTTCATATTTTGAGTCCTTCCTTTTTTTATTTATATTTTTGTTTATTTAAGCTGCCTTTCTTTCTTGAAAGTTTTCAGGGGTGTATTTTTGTATGTTTAAAGTAGTATTTTTTTGAACTTTAGCTATAAGTAATTGATTACTATCCTTAAAATCTTCAAAAAAATCATAATCTGCACAACTTTCACTATCATCAATGAATAAAGGCAAATTAACATGTGTAATTTTATTTAACATATTGCTTATTTCAACTGATGTAGCAATAAGCTCTGACCTGGAGAGGTTTTTTAGTTCATTACCATTATAAGTAATAATAAAATCTTGTTTAATTTCTCCACTATCTTTTAATACGGTATAGTATTTTAATTTGACTTTATGTAAGTACTTATTGGCAAAAGACATTCTAACTTCAATATAATTTAAAAATAATTTCTGAGCAATTTCTTTAGTCTTTTTTAAACGGTCTAAATTATTATATAAACATTCAATTTCATTTTTAAATTTTTGAATATCACTATATGCCTTTTTTATTGAATTTTCTTTGGCAAGAATTGTTGCATTGTGTTGCTCTATTTCTGATTTTTCCTGTTGTAATTCACGTACTTGTTGCTCTAATTCATTGATTCTTTTTGGAGCATTCACAGCAGAAAGATTTTGGATAGTACATAAATTAGATTTTTCAATAAGTAAATCTCGTTTAAGTTTTTGAAGATTTTGTTCTAATTTTATTTTTGATAAAGACATTTCTTCTAGATTTAGTTTTAAACTTTTTATAGTAACTAATTGACGTTTAATTGTTAAAGGTTGTCCGCAAGTAGGGCAACAAGAAGTCTTAAAATTTTTAAAAGCTAGATATTCTTCATTTGTTTTATTAATTTTTTGATTTAAATCTGAGATAGAATTTTGACAATCTGCTATTTTTGAATTTAAGGAATCTACAATTTGAGATTGTTTTTTTATGTTATTTATTTGTTGATTAGATTTTAAGAAAGATAATTCCTGAAGCTTTAATGAAAGTTCTTCTTGTTTTAGAAATTGTTTTGGAGATTCTAATTGTAATAGTGTTATTTCTGTAGCATAAGAAATTTTTCCTTCTAAATTTTTTATTTTATCTTCATAGACTTTTTTAGATTCATTTAATTCTTTTATGTATTCAATGATGTTTTTAGGACAAAATTCTAAATATTTTTTTTCGGAATCTTCCAAAGAGTCATAGACTAGAGTTAAATTAACATCGGGTAAATATATATCTAGCAAATTTTTCTGCTCTGAAGGAAGACGACTGATAAAATAATTAGAACTTACAATAGATAAAAATAATTTTTTGCTACCGCAATATGCAGTAACACTGTCTTGAGAGGCATTTTTGGCATCAAGTTTTAAAAAGTTTTTTTTGTTATTATATTTATCCTTAAATCTTTGGAGTATGTGATTTTTACCTAAATTATCAGTAAAGTGTAATTCAACAAAGCAACCAGTTGCATTATTATGGCCAAGATATACTTTGTCATCACCTGTTAGGTTAGTACCGAAAAAATCCCCATACTATTGCGTAGAGAATATTGGTTTTCCCTTGAGTATTACCACCAGAAATTAGTGTGGTATCATATAATTTGGTTTTAAATTCGTCTTTGAATTTTCTAAAACCTATAGTTTTAATAAAATTAATATTCATTTTTTATCTCCTTATGAAATTTTTGTAAACATTCTTCGTCAACCCAATCTTCAAGGCCATCTTGAAATCTAACATTATAATCATTATAGTAAGGGTCACGCCATAATATCTGAGCTATTTCGTCCAAATATTGTGTATCATGTGCCTTGCCGATACCATTGACGATAACAAATTCATTTATTTTAAATTTATTATACATTTTTTTCGCCTTTCATAGTTGTTAACATTGACTTTGATATATTTATAGTTTAATATATATAGTAGTTCCTGAATGGAGTGGCAATTTTTTTATGCTGCTTCATTTTTTAATATTTTTTGTTCAAAAGTAATATTTTGAGGAATGAAATTTTTTCCATGAAGTTTTAAATCCATAATAATTTCGGTTCCAGTATCACATTGTTCGAAGTCTTGCCTTAATTCAGGAGGAATGACAATATCAAAGACTTTATTATTTATATCTACAATTTTTGCGATTAAATAATTTGTTTTTACGCCATCCTTAATAAAATCTTTACTGTAAGTTTCATATAATAAATAATGTTTCAAATTGCTTTCTTCTTCCTTTGAATTAATAGAAGAGGCATTATCTGGGGGATTTGTATGAGAAATAATAGATGCAGATGAAGTAACTGCATTAGTTTGGTCTAAGGGAACCTTATTTGTAGATGTATTAGAAGTGATTACATTATCGTTAACTGTATTTTTTGATTTAAAATCGTCAGATTTTACTATATCTAAAATGTAATTTTTAAATTTTTTCCCTTCATAATTTGTCTGTTCTATTAAAGATAAAAATAGGGTATAGTTACCTGCTATAGAGTTTCCTAAATATTTTTGAAAATTGATATATCTTGATAAGTTAAAAATAGATTGTTGACTTGTGATTTTCATTATCCAAATTCTATCTTTACTTATTTCAGGTAATAAAAACTTCAAAGTACCTTCTAAATTGCAAGCAGGCTTTGAAGTTCCCTTTTGAGCAAGTCGATATTCACAATCTTTTGAGCATGATATTTCTTGCCACTTATTTGCTACTTTTTGTTTACCTTTTAATGAATCTTTTAAGCAGTAACACACAGCACCACTCTGATTGTATCTAATTCTTCTTATAGTTAATGGAGAGTCATTAAAGAATTGAATATTGAGATAATTTTGTTTGTAATATTTTTCTTCAAATTTATTTGATAAGTAGGTTAAATTGTCATTTTTAGTTTTAGCAATAAAATAACCTAATTCTTTGACTCTTTTCTTATTGTTTACTATTTCTTGTAGACCATGTTGAATACGTCCAACAATTGGTAAATTCGTTTCAGATAATTGTTCCATAATTTTGTTCCTTTCAATAAAAATTTAAAATGAATTGAAATCATTGTTTGTTGTTTAGTGATTTTACAATTTATTCGTTCATATAAATGTTTGTGTATAAGATTTTTTAGATCCTCCTTTCCTTAAAATTAGGGCAAAAAAATAGAAAGCAAAATAAGCATAGGGAGCAACTTATTATTTACTTTCTAATATATTTAACATAATCATTATTTATGTTTGAGTATGCTAAAGCCCAAAACATGCTGTATATAAATATACAGGTATAATAATTACTAACTAACTTAGTAATTATGCTGTAGAATAAATATTCTACAGGTAGTTATAGCGTTGCTATAACATAATCTTATTACACAAGTATATTTTATAAAGTAATTTTATATAAATCAATATATAGTATGAAAAAAGATTTTTGTGTGCAATTATAGCGAATAAGGCCAATTTTTATGTCTAATAATTGAAAAAAGCGTTCTTAGTTTTTTCTAAGAGCGTTTTTTATCTAATATAGAGGCAACTTGCTTATCAACTTCCTTTTTTAAAAGTTTTTTTGAAGTAGCAATAAAGTTCAAAAAATATTTGAGTTCGTCTGTGTCACTTGAATCAAGATAATTGTCAATATATATACGTGTTGCTGATTTTTTAGAATTTGTATTTCCATATAAAATATAATTGGCATTTGCACCAGTACTTGTAATAATTTTATTTAAAGCGTTTGTACTTAATAAAATTTCTCCACGCTCTATTTGACCAATGTGTGTTTCCGTTAGTCCACATCTATTTGCAAAGTCGGTTCTTGTTTCATTATATTCTTCTTCTCTAATTTTTCGTATTCTTGTTCCAATTAATAGTGGATCCAAAGTCATTTTTAATTCTCCTTTTTAAATTATCCTATTTTGTATATTTTACATTCAAAACTAGAAACTTAGTATAATCTGAGAAATAGAAAATGGTTTATTTGTCAGATAATGCTTGAAGATAAATTATAAATATGAAAGCATTTTTTTAAACTTGTATCATTTTATATACTAAAAAAATGTCATTTTTTGTCATAAAAAAGAATAATTTGAAGATATCAAACAACGTGAAACAGGCTAAATAGCACAGCTTGGAAAATGTTATTTGATGTATCATAAACTTATAATGATTGGAGGTGAATTAAGGGGGATTTTTTTCTTTGATGTGTTATTTAACCCAAAATAATTGTTTGGAGGATAACACATGGAAGATAAAGAGAGAAAAATTTTTGAAGAAGAAAGATTTGATGCATATTTAAATAAGGTTATAATAATGTCATCAAAAGAATACTTTAGGAAGGAAGCACTTCATAATACAAGAGAGAGTAAAATAATTGATGATGAGAATTTTCTTGAATTTATAAATGAAAAAACAAAGAAAGAAGAATTTAATATAGTAGCAGAGGATTTCATAGAGGAATGTGATAATCCTAGATTATGCGACGCAATAAAACAGTTGTCTGAAATAGAGCAGGCAGTTGTTTTTTTTATTTATGATAAAGAATTATCAAGGGAAGAAGTAGCATTGAAATTGGATATATGTGTTGATACTGTATCTAGGGTTAAATTAAGAGCAATTAAAAAAATAGAAAAGTATATGAAAGGATAAAAAAATAATGGATAAAAAAGAATTATATGAATTAGGAAAAAAAGCTAAAAATGGCGATGACATGTCGATGATAAAGATAATCAATACGAAAAAGGGTATGATAAAGAAATTTTCTTTTGGAGATGAAGATCAAGAACAGTACATAATTTTAAAATTAATAGAAGCAGTAAAAAGATACGAATATAAAAAATAAAAAAATTTTTTGTGAGAGTCGTTTTTTTTATATATTGTTCCATAACTATATAATGAAGGGCTATTGAAGGACAAATTATAAAAGCAACCTTATAAGTTCTTGAGGTTGCTTCCTATTATTAAAAGAGAGGAGATACATAAAATGATTAAATTTATTTTGATTGGAATAGCACTTGGATATACTTTTTCAATTGTGATTCCTAAATTAGCAGAACAGCTTCGCAAAAAAAGAAAATATAAGGAAAGGATTAGGAAAAGAGAAGCATTTAGGAAACGAATGGAAGAATTAGAGATTAAGTAAGCGTTACTTAATCAGAAATGTCGTACACAAAAAATGCTTAACAAAAAGTTTAGTAAAATGAAGGAAAAAATATTAGAGTTATTTTATAAACAAAAGTGTACTCAAAAAGAAATTGCCGAGAAACTAAAATTAACCAAAAGTTATGTTTCCCAAATTGTTACAAAAGATGAAAGATATCCTGATTTTAAAAAGGAAAAATTGAAAAATAATAAAAAAAAACATAATATGCAAATACAAAAAATAGTAGAACAAAAAAGAAAAAAAGAAAAATTTAATAGGGCTGTAGATAATTCTATATTAAGGGTAATGCATGAACAAGCTGTCAATGAATTATCAAAAAGAAAGCATCTATCAGATGAAAGTTATAGAGAATGGAACAGTAGTGCGTATAAATATAATGCTTTGAAAAGAAGATATGAATTTGACGATAATTTAGGTCGCTCTGCAGATGTTCCAAAATATATTAAAGTGAGGTAATTATGGAAAAATATTTTTTAGAAGTAGTAAAATTAGTTAATGAACTTGGAGATAATCAAGATAAAGTGTTTGGCGAGATAGAATATGTTGCAAATGGAGATAAAGAATTAAAAGTGACAATAAGAGATAAGAAAACTTTTAAATATTTAGAAAGATGCCAAATATATGTTGAAAATAATGATGAGAAAAGTTGGAACAATATAGTAAATATGATTAAATATTATGTTATAGGAGGTTACAAAAATGACTAAAGGACAAGCTATTGCATATGCACAAATTACTTTGAATTTTATAAAAAATCCTGATAATAATGTGAAATTAACATTAAAAAATTTTAGAAAAGAAATGCAAGATGCATTTAAATTATATCCAGCTAATTCTGCAAAAATGTTGGCAAAAAATATGGAAGAAACAGAAGAATTTAATGCAGGTAGGAGAAAAGCACAGTAGTAAAAAAATTAATATGTAAAAGATAAAATGAAGATGAGGCTATATTACAGTCTTATCTTCTTAATGTATAAAGTCAAATTAAAGACTTGTAAAAAAGTTTGTTTATATTATACAAAGGAGTAAAAAAATGCATGGAAAATATTAAAGAAAATTATGAATTAATGTTTACGGAATATCCAGATATAGTAAATATTGTTCAATTAAAAGAAATGCTTGGAATTGGAAGTAATCTTGCTTATAAACTTGTAAGAAACAAAATTATTCCATCTCTTAAAGTGGGAAGAGAATATAAAATACCCAAAAGAAATATTATTTGCTACTTAATGAATCAAAACTAAAATATTATCTATTTTTTATAACTGTTTTTATGTCTCTTAAACTAGACTAAAATTTGCTTATGTGATATGATTTTAATGTCAATAGTAAGCTAAATTTAAACTGTTATTCTGAAAGGAGCTTATGTATGATAACAGGTAGCGTACAAATTAATAAAGGTTATTATTTTATAGTATTTAATATGTATGATGAACATGGAAAAAGAAAACCCGAATGGCATTCTACTGGATTAAAAGTAGATAGTAATGAAAGAAAAAATAATCAAAATAGAAAACAAGCCGAAAAAATATTAAATGAGGAATTAATAAGAGTGAATGCTGAAAATAGTTTTAGTAATAAAATAAATAATATTGCCAAAAACTCAAAATATTCAACTATGCTTCTTAGTGATTATATGATGGAATGGTTGGATAATATAAAACATAAAGTAGCTCAATCAACTTATATTGGTTATGAACAAGTGGTAAAAGGAAGATTATGTCCGTATTTTAAATCTGAAAAAATAAAATTAGTTGATTTAAGACCTGGAGATATAAAAGACTTTATAAATTATTTATATAAACAAAATTTAAAAGGCTCGACAATAGCACATTATACTTCTAATATGAATACTGCTCTAAAAGAAGCCGTTATTGCCGAAATAATACCATTTAATCCTATGGAGAGAATAGAGAAAGTAAAGAAAGATGTTTTTATACCAGAATTTTATACTGACGAAGAACTGATTGATTTAATTAATGTTATAAAAACTCAAAAATTAGAATTACCACTTACTTTAGGTATTATATATGGCCTAAGAAGAGAAGAAATTTTGGGGTTAACTTGGCATGCAATAGATTTTAATAATAAAAGTATTACTATTAGAAAAACAGTTGGTAGAGGAAAATATGAAGGTATTACTCAATTTCTTATAAAGGATATACCTAAAAATAAATCAAGTTATAGAACTTTACCAATGTTTGATTTTATTGCTGATTTATTGAATAAATATAAAGAAAACTATAAAATGAATGAGAAAATTTTTGGAGATACCTATATAACAGATTATAAAGATTTTATTTGCTTAATGGATAATGGAGAGCTAATAAAACCTGATTATGTAGATAGAACTTTTAGTAGGATATTAGATGAAAATGCATTTAGACATATTAGATTACATGATTTGAGACATTCTTGTGCTACACTACTTTTAAGAAATGGTGTACCACTTCCAGAAATTCAAAAATGGTTAGGGCATTCAAATATTATCACTACTCAAAGATATTCTCATTTGGATCAGAATGATAAATCTATACCAGCAAATATGATTGAAACAAAATTTAGTATGTCATTTTTATCAAATGATAATAAAAAAGAACAAATATCTATTGCAACTTAGATAAATGTTCAAAAGAATATATTTCACAACATTTTCCTAACATACACAAAAATTTAAAAAGTGTTAGGAAAAGTGTTAGGAAAATCTGCATTTTTTGCAAATTAAAACCTCAAGCTTATCTTACAAAACACTTGAGGCTCTAATGGTGCAGATGGCCGGAATCGAACCGGCACGGTTTATTCAACCGCAGGATTTTAAGTCCTGTGCGTCTACCAGTTCCGCCACATCTGCATATAAGTCACTTAACTGGCTAACAAAATGTATTGTACTACAAAGCATAACCATTTGTCAATAGAAAAAATGAAAAAATACTAAAAAATTTAAAAGTTGAATTAAATAAGCTTTTTTGACAATTAAATTGATAAATATATGTATATTTGCAAAAAAAAGCGAAAAAATAAAAGAGGAGTAAATTTTTAATAAGAAAATGTCGAACGATTTTTAATAAGATTTCCAAAAAATGTGATATTATAAATTACGCAAAATAATAGCTATATTAGGTAGAGCACCGTTTCTAATAATAAACATTCAAGTAAAAATAAATAAAAAAGTTACAATATTCGCCATAGCGAAAGCTAGGTATGATTTAATATTTAAAATTTTTAAGAAGAACCGGTGAAAGAAATATGCATATAGAAATATTAGTAAAAGAGGTGCGCGAACAAAAAGGAATGACAATTTCAGGATTGTCAAGAAAAAGTGGAGTATCAGTTGCGCACATTAGTGATATTGAGAAAGCATTTAAAAGTCCAAGCTTACTTGTAATGGTAAGACTTGCTAGAGCATTAAATGTAGAGATAACAGAATTATATAGGGTGAGATGGTAATGTTAGAAAAATACAACCAAAGTATGCAAGCACTACAATTATATATGAATATAACAAGAATAATTCCTTCTGAAAAAGAATGGAATAGGTTTGCTATGGAAGAAAAACTTTTATCAAGTCAATCTATTCAATATCTTAGTCAGAGTGGATTTAATAAGTTGTGTAGAAAATTGATAAAAATAAGATAGTATAATGGGTTTAATTCCTGAAGCAATGTTATAATTAAAATTAAACGTTTGAAATTTATTATATATATAATAGGAAATACTGCACAGAAAATTTATCAAATAAATTTTTGCATACAAACAAATTTATTGAAAAATTTAATTTTATAGAGAAGTATAAAGGGTAGAGTAAAGACTGAAAATTGAAAATTTTTAGATTTATTCTTAAAATACTAGACTTTTTCATATAAATGCCTTAAAATAAAAAATATCAAAAAGGAAAGAAGGAATTTATATGAATATTTGGCATGATATTGACGAAGAAAGAATAAAAAAAGATGATTTTGTAGCAGTAATTGAAATACCAAAAGGATGTAAAAATAAGTACGAACTTGATAAGAAAACTGGATCATTAAGATTAGATAGAGTACTATATACAGCAACACACTATCCAGCAAATTATGGTTTCATACCAAGAACTTATGCGGGAGATCATGACCCACTTGATGTTCTTGTACTTTGCCAAGAGGAAATTTATCCACTTACATTGGTAGAATGCTATCCTATTGGAGTGCTTAGAATGACTGACTGTGGAGAGGATGACGAAAAGATTATCGCTATACCAAAGAATGACCCATTCTTAAATGAGTATAAAGATATATCTGAAATACCAGCACAAACATCTGCAGAAATTATGCATTTCTTCGAAGTGTATAAACAACTAGAAGGAAAGAAAACAACTGTAGATAAAATGATGGGGAGAGAAGATGCTGAAAGAATAATACAAGATGCTCTGGAAAATTATAAAAAAGAGTTTGAAAATAAATAATTAAGGAGAGAACAATGCTTGAAAAAATAATATTCAACTTGTTTGCATTTACATTATTTATACTCATTTTTATAAAATTTATAAGAAAAAATGATACAACCTATGTTTATTTATTAATTACGCAATTTGTTGGAATTGCTATAAATTTTATAGAGTTAAGTTTGGGTAAAAGCTTTGGTACAATTGTAAAATTAATAATGTATTTATTATCTGTAATATTACCAATCTTTTTCATATGGCTAGAATATAAAAAGAAGATTGATTTTGCAGAAGTATTTTATATAATAGTTGCAAAAGTTACTATATTAATAGGAAAAGAAGATATTGCAAAAAAATATTTACAACAATTAGCAGAAAAATATCCTAATTCAATACAGGGTCATAAATATTTAGCAACAATCTATGAGAAAGAAGAAAAATATGAGCTTGCCTTAGAAGAATATGAAAAAACTTATGAGCTAAATCAAGAAGAAAAGGGAATATATTTAAAAATAGGAAAGCTATATGGTAATATTGGAAGAGAAAAGGAAGCTATTCAAATTTTAGGTGAGCTTCTTAAGAAGAAACCAGATTACTATGAAGCAAGCATGATTTTAGCAGATATATTAAATAGTAAGAAAGAATTTAAAGAAGCTGTTCAAGTCTACATGAATGCATTAAAATATAAACCAGCAGATTATGATTTATATTATAATTTAGGAATGACATATACTTTGTTAAATGATTTTGCAAAGGCGAAGGAATGCTATGAAAAAGCAGCGCAGATAAATAGCGTGTTATATCATGCACGTTATAGCTTGGGTCAAATTAATTTGCTATATGGCGATTTAGAAGAAGCAGAAAAGTATTTCATGGAATGTATAGAAGCGGAAGAAGTGGAATCTGGAGCATATTATTATTTGGCAAGAATTGCAATGATAAAGGGCGAAACTGAAAAAGCAAAGAATTATGCGAATATTGCTATAGAAGAAAATCCAACATTATATGATAAAATGGCTGATGAAAATATATTTATGCCAATAATCGATGAAGTGAATAAACCACGATTAAGTGTGGATGGTAAAAAGAAAACCAAGAAGAGAACATTAAGCAAAAAAGAAATGTTCATAGACCTATATTTAGATAATACTTGTAAGATAGTTGGAAAATTAAATAACAATGATATAGAAATGATGGAAAATGTAAAGAAAACAAAACAGCAAACAATTAATTTAGATAATGAAATAGAGAAAGAATAAGATTATAGAAATATGAAAAATTTTAGGAAAAAGTAAAAGAACAATGTAAAAGTTACATTTATAAAGTAAAGAGATTATAAAAATAGGATTATATTGTGTATTACTTTGCTAATATTAAATATTCATATTTATAATGTAGGAAAATATAATAAAATATAAGGAGAAAAAGAAAATGGAAATATATCAGGCACTTATTTTAGGAATTGTGCAAGGGATAACAGAATTATTACCGATATCTAGTTCTGCACATTTAAATATTATACCATGGATGTTTGGATGGATAAATCAACCAGGCTTTGCAGAAGCTTTTAATGGATTTGACGTTGCACTTCATTTTGGAACATTACTAGCGATAATAATGGTATTTTTTAAGGATTGGATAGAACTTATAAAAGGCGGATTTAAATACGCTGTTAAGAAGGAAAAAACAGTACAAGGAAGAATGTTTTGGTATATTGTTTTAGCAACAATACCAGGAGGAATAATTGGATTTTTATTAGACCATTTTTGCCAAAACATGTTAAATAGACCAATAATAATTGCAATAGCATTAATTGTAATGGGTGTTGTATTGTACTTTGTTGATAAAAATTCTAAGAATAAAGTAAAATATGAAGAAATGACACTAAAACAAACTTTTTTAATTGGATTATCACAAGCACTTGCTTTTATACCAGGAGTATCTCGCTCTGGAGTTACCATTACAACGGCAAGAGCCATGGGTGTAACTAGAGAAGCTGCAACAAAATACTCTTTTTTATTATCAACACCAATAGTTTTTGCTGCAACAACGTTGAAATTTAAAGATTTTGTATTTAGCGTGCCATTTATAATAGGTATATTAGCAAGCTTTTTGGTAGGTTTATTAGTAATAAAATTCTTACTAAAGTATATAAAAAAAGGAAGTTTCAAAATATTTGCGGTATATAGAGTTATATTTGGAATTTTAATAATAGTAGTAGCAATAATAAAAACATTAGTAGCATAAATAATTATAATAGAAGATAGTACTTTATTTTTCAAAAGCTAAAAAATTTGATTAGAAAATAACATGAAATTCTAATTAAAAATTTAAAACTTGAAAAATAAAGTATTATTTTTTATGGCTGGATTAAAAATACATGTTATTATTTTGTTAAAAATTTCAGAAATATTACAATATTACATTTTAATTACTATTCACTCATATATGTTGACTTTTTCTTAAAAAAAGATAAAATATTAATGAATGAATTATAATTTATATTTTATTGTATTTTTTTGATGAAAATTGTAAAACATAAATATAGAAAAAATAAGTGAAAGGAATCGGGATGGCTAGTTGTTTAGGAATATATATAGATAGCAATATAATAAAATATGCGAAAATAACTAAAGAAAAAGATGACTTAAAGGTTGATGCCTTCGGAATAAAAATATATTCTGATTTATTACAAACAATTGACCAAATAGTATCTGAGACCTTTAGCTTTAAAGACCCAATAAGTGTAAATATTACAGACGAAATGTACAATTATTTTTATATGTCAGATTTATTGAATAAAAAAGATTTGGCAAAGGCAATTGAAACTGAGTTTGAGTCTTTATGTACAGAAAAACAATACAATCCAAATGCACTTGAAGCAAGATATGCACTTGTTAACGACCAAAATGATAAAACAAAGATAAAAGTAATCCATGTTTCTGAAAACAAAATGAAAATAAATCAAGTGATACAAAATTTTGATGGTAAGAAATTACAGAGCATAACACCAATTGCATTAACGATTCCAAATATTGCACAGACAAATGAAAAGGAAAATGTATTAATAGTAAACATTGAAGATATTACAAATATTACTACATTAGTAGGAAGTAAAATATATGATGTACAAAAGTTAGATGTTGGAGCTCAACAAATACTTGATGAAATAAATAGTAAAGAAAATTCGTATTTAAAGGCATATGAAATATGTAAGAATACAACAATATATACAATGGAGGGACAAGGACTACAACAACAAGAAAACGGTTATTTGAATTATATTGTTCCAAACTTATTTACTATAGCAAGTCAGGTAAAAGATATAATAGGAGCATCTTTAATAAAAATAAATAAAGTTTATATTACTGGAACAGCTTCTGTAATAAATAATATTGATTTGTATTTTGAAGAACTTTTAGATGGAATAAAATGCGAAATATTAAAACCATTCTTTATAGAAGATAGCCCAAAGGTTAATATGAAAGACTATATTGAGGTAAACTCTGCAATATCACTTGCATTGCAAGGACTTGAATATGGACTTGCAAATATGAACTTCAATAAAAAGAATACTTGGAATCAACTTAAAGAAGCCTTAGGATCAGATATTACATTTGGTGGAAAAAAAGGAAAAGACAATGGTAAAAAGAAAATAAATATCAATTTGAATTCACCAAAGGTAAAACAATGGGTTATGCGTGATTTTTTTCGGAGTATTAGTACTATTAGTTGTTTATGGAGGGCTTGCAACGTATATAGACTATGGAATGCAAGAAAAAGAAAAAGAAATTAGTGATACAAAAACTGATATAAATACTCAAATAACATTAATAGATAGAGATAGAGAAAAAATAAATTCAAAAACATCTGAATATACAACACTTACAACAAATTTACAAAATGCATCAGATGCTGCAAATACAAAGAATGCATATAAAAATGTAATTACTACATTCTTAAGTGAGATAATGTATGTTATTCCAAAAGAAGTAGTGCTTACATCAATAGAAAACCCAAGTGCCAGAAAGATTGTAATAAATGCTCAATCAGAAAAATATGAACAATTAGCATATTTTAAAGCTTTATTAAAATCTAAAGGAGTATTAACACCTTCATCTGTTGTATCTTCAGAAGCGACAAAAGAAGGTAACATTGTAAAAATTGTAATAGAAGGAGAGTTGCCATGAAAGACATTTTAATTACAGTAATTTCTATACTTCTAACAGTTGTTATAATTATATGTATGGCAAAGGGACTTACAGTAGGAAGTTTTCGTATATTAAGTATTAGCAATATAAAACAAGAAAGTTTAAATTTAGATAATGAAGTAGATGAATTAAACAATCTTAAAAACGTAACTTATAAAAAGAAAATTGACGATTTACAAACAGCAACTAAAGACCTTACAACAGCTAAGCAAAAATATTTAGATTTAGCAAGTGTAAGTTCAGATGAAGAAATACAAGAAGCAAATCTTGAACAGACATATGCAATGGAATTCTTATGGAATAAAGTTGGGTCATATGCTACAAAAGAGGGTGTTACACTAAAATGGGATGTATCATCAACAGGAGTAAATAACAAGTATACATTGAACTTTACAACTACAGGAAGTTATGTTGGAGTTATAAGCTATATATATGCATTAGAAAATGATTCTGATTTGGCATTTAGGATAGAAAACTTCAAGATGACTGCTAGTGGGGAAAATGTAACAGCAACATTTACAGTAAATAATGTGGCGATAAAAGCTGAAACAGTTTCAGGTTCAAGTAGTGCTACAAGCACAAACACCACAGTACAGTAGGAAAGGAGTAAAAAATGAAGTCAATAATAAAAGAAATATTTATAATATTACTTTTATGCATAGCAGTATGTCTAATTTTTGGAGTTATTTTTTACGACTATATACCAACCAATAAGGTTGTTCCAAGTACTGTAGAAGCATATAAAACATCCAATACAATAAAGGATGAAATAAGTCAAGAAATAGTAGATTATCCAAAACAGAATATAACACGTGAAATAACAGATTCAGACTTAACAATAAAAAAACAAGACAAAAGCTATGAATCTGGAAAAGCAAATCCATTTTCAAACACTACAAGTTCTGCATCGGGTAGTACTACAGAAAATACAACTACACCGTCTGGAAACAATAACACAAACAAGAATCCGGACTCAACAGACCACTATTTTAATAATATTAGTGGAAAATAATTAAATTCGGTTATATTTTTATAAAAAATATATACAAAAAATTTATCAAAGGAGGAATTAAGTATGTTTAAGAAAGAAAGAGGTATCACATTAGTAGCATTAGTTGTAACTATAGTTGTTCTTTTAATATTAGCAGGTGTTTCAATCAGCATGGTATTAGGAAACAATGGTATAGTAACAAAGGCTAAAGAAACTCAAACAGCTCAAGATAAAGCTTATGCTGAAGATGTTATCGAATCAGGCCTTAAAGCTGTACAAATAGAAGTTCTATCAAATACTTTACCAACAGGTAAAACAGCTAATGTTGCTTATGTTGTAGAGAAGATTGATGATCCTGATTTTAAGGTTAAAGCAGATTCTACAGATACTATAACATATACAAAAGGTACATCAACATATGATATAAAAGTTGATATGACTAAGTATATTGTTGATAAAACAGCTAAATAGTTAATACTAAGAATATAAAAAGTTTATATTCATAAAATAAGGTTACCTAAAACATTTGAAAAAACCTTTTTAGGTAACCTTTTTTACATAAAAAGATCAGTTTTATAGGTAGAATGAAAAATTATACCATAAAAATAATTAATAAATTTTAAACTCTAAGTATACAAGGAGAAACATGAACCTACTATTATATATTTACATATTCCTTATAGGAATAACTTTTGGAAGTTTTTTTACACTTGCTGTTTATAGAATACCAAGAGGAGAAGATATAATTCATACAAGGTCATATTGCCCAAAATGTAACCATAAATTATCATTCTGGGATATGATACCATTATTTAGTTATATATTCTTAGGAGCAAAGTGTAGATATTGTAAAGAAAAAATACGTCCTAGGTATTTCATACTAGAATTTTGCTCAGGATTGGTATTTATATTATTTGCATTATCAATAAAGCTTAACATTTATACTTTAACAGCACAAACAATTATATATTTTATCTTTGGCTTGCTATATATAGCTGGTCTATTTATCGTGTCTGGAATAGATAAAGAAAAAATAAACATCCAAAATGAAGTAACATTATATCTTACAATAGTAGAAGCAGTGTATATAATATATCTATGTATAGTAGACTCTGCTAGTATTTATAGATATGTCATATACTTATTAACATTAGTAATATTAACTATGGCAAATACCATTTATTATAAGAAGAAAGTAAAAAATAATTATACATTAGATTGTTTAATTTTACTTAATATAATGTTAATATTCACATATGAATGTTGTTCTATATTAACTGTAATATTTACGCTTTTAGCAATGTCTATAAAAGTTTTAATTGATAAAATTAATCAAAAAAGGGCAAACTATAGTAAAACAAATAAAAAGTTACCAATAGGATTTTTCTTATGTGTTACAAACATAATTACTCTAATAACTACAAATTGTATAATTTTTTACAAAGGATAATTTTGGTTGGAATGTAAAGCATACCTTGAGAAAGGAAAACAAAAAAATATGAAAAAAATTATATCAAATAATAAGGGAATAACAGGAATTGACCTAACAATTGGCATTATAGTATTAAGTATATTTTCTGGTGTTATAATTTCACTTATGGTAAACACTTATAGTACAGTAGTAGAAATACGAAAAAGTGCAAATGCAATGGCGTACGCAACAATCATACTAGAAAAAGTTGATGAAAAAAGTTTTGAAAAAGTTAATGATAGTTTTGTTTCATATTTAGAAGCCCTTGGAGAAGTTGATATAAGTGACGATTATAAAGTAGAATTTAGTACTGAAACACTAGAAGATTCATTTAAAAAGGCAATAATTACAGTGAGATATGATGTAAATGGTGAAGAAAAATCAATAACTATTAACAAATTAAAAGTAAAAGAAAAATAATTACATGAACATCTGAAGGAGAAATGTGAGAAAATGACCAATAATTGTTTAAAGTCTGAAAAAGGCGTAACATTGTTAACTCTTACTATTTATATTATTGTATTAACAGCCATAGTAGGAATAATGGCTGGAGTAAGTAGTTTGTTTTACAATAACATAGGAATGATGAAAGATGCTGCAGAAAATGCGGGAGATTTTGACACACTAAATAGTTGTTTAATTAGTGATTCAAAGAGTAACAGTGTTGTAGTCGTTGATGAAACCGCAAAAACAATTAAATTTGAAGATGGAACAGAATATAAATACAATGAAACAGAAAGATGCATATATAGAGGAGAATTTAAAGTTGCTTCGAATGTTCAATATTTTTCTGTAACTAACTCAACAAAAACAGTAGATAATTTTCAAAAAAATATACTTTCGGTGAAAATTATTGTTGGTGATTCAACGCAAAATTTAATAAATCAAAAGATAGATTATGTTCTAAGATATTGGTAAATTATTTATAAAAAGAGTTGAAGGTTAAAAATATTTAATAATTAAAATTTAACCTTGGAAAGGATATTATAAGTATGGATAACAGAAGAACACAGCCAATTGGAATTGAGCTTGTAAAAAGAGGAATTGTTGGTGAAGAAGATATAAATAAGGCATTAGAGTACCAAAAGGAGCACCCTTCAAAAAAAATTGGAGATATATTATATGAATTACATATAGGTAATCCATCAAAACTAATTGCTGCAATAGCAGACATTCTAGGCGAAAAACCAATGCTATTAGGTTCTGCAGATATAAAAATAAACATAGCAGATTATTTACCACTTGATATTGCAAGAAGAAATAAAGCAATACCTTTTGAAACTGGAGCTGGAAAAATAAAGGTATGTTTCTCAAATACGGCTAACCAGAGAATGCTGGAAAATATGAGGCTTTTGTTTTTAAACAAAGGCCTAATAATGGAGAGATATATTACTTTTGACAGTATTATTGATGAAATTTTAACTTCAATGGAAATAGCTTCAACAGAAAAAATAGATGTTAATGCAGATATATCAGAGCTTGTAAATTCTATAATAAAAAATGGAATGGAAAAAAGAGCGAGTGATATTCATATAGAGCCAGAAGAAAATTCTATAAGAGTAAGATACAGAATAGATGGAGAGCTTGTAACTGCTGCAACAATAGAAAAAGACAAGCAAGCTCAATTAATAGGAAGATTAAAGGCAATTTCTAACATGCATCAAGAAAAACAGGAGTCTCAAGATGGTAGAATTTTGCTATATAGTGATTATAATATTCGTGTATCTTCACAGAAAAATGTCTATGGTGAAAAATTTGTTTTAAGACTTTTAAAGAAAAATGCAGATGTTCAGCAAATATTTGAATTAGGATTTCCAAATGATCCAGAGCTTGTAAAAAAATGTTTTAATAAGAGAAACAGCATAGTTTTAATTGCTGCTCCAACTGGAGAAGGTAAAACAACAACATTGTATAGTATTATAGATTTCTTAAATAAACCAGAAATAAATGTTACAACAATTGAAGACCCAGTAGAAATAAGAATTCCAGGGCTAAACCAAATCGAAATTGATGCAAAAACATCATTTTCAGATTCTTTAAGAACTGTTTTAAGACAAGATCCAGACATAATTCTTGTTGGAGAAATCCGTGATAGAGAAACAGCAGAAATTGCTATGCAAGCAGGTCAAACTGGACACTACGTTTTATCAACAATACACACAATAGACAGTATAGAGGTTATTACTAGATTAAGAAAAATAGGAGTTTCTGACTATGATATAGCAAGTACACTTGCAACTTCACTTTCTCAAAGATTGGTAAGAAAGGTATGCCCTAAATGTGCAGTAAAAAGAGAGTATACAGAAGAAGAAAAGAATATAATTAATGGAATAGCAAAAAAATACGGAGTCGAATATGATTTCACAGGAAAATACACATATGATACTGTTGGGTGTCAATATTGTAACGATAGTGGCTTCTATGGAAGAATTGGTATATTCGAAATATTAGATATGTCTGAAGCTATAAAAGAACTAGTAATAAAAGGTGAGTCAAGCTTGGAAATTAGAAAAAGAGCTATGGAAGAAGGGTATAAGCCTTTAGTAATAGATGGATTCAATAAGATTTTAAATGGATATACAACACTAAAAGAATTAAACTCTAAATTAGTTATATATTAAAATAAAGGTAATATACCAAAAGGAGAGTAACATGGTAGATGTAGATGATATTTTAAGAACAGCAATAGAAAAAGATGCATCAGATGTGCATTTAATAAGTGGAATTAGACCAATGCTGAGAATTGCAAGACATTTAACTCCATACGAAGGATGTGATAATCTTACGCCAGAAGATATGGCTGATATATATGATTATTTCATAAGAGGTAACATAGATAAAGATGCAGTTTTTACACAAACAAAAAAACTAGATTCATCATTTGAGTTTAACGGACTTCGTTTCAGAGTGAACATATCTTTATCTGGAGATGTTCCAGTATTTACATTAAGGCTTATAAAAAATGAATTACCAACATTTGATGAACTAGGTGTTCCAGATATAGTAAGAAGAATGATGTACCAACCACAAGGTTTAGTTCTTGTAACTGGTAAGACAAACTCTGGTAAAACAACAACTTTAAATGCATTGATAAACGAAATAAATGAAACGCAAAATAAGAAAATACTAACACTTGAAAGCCCAGTAGAATTTAAGCATAAATGTAAACAATCTGTAATAGTACAAAAAGAAGTTGGCTATGGACAAGATGTTTTAACATATAAAGATGGTGTTAAAAACTGTTTAAGAGAGGACTGCGATATTTTAGTAATCGGAGAAATTCGTGATAGAGAAACAATGGATGCTGCAATAGAAACAGCAGAAGCAGGCCACTTAGTAATTGGAACATTACACACAAAATCTTGTGCAGAAACAATCGATAGAATGATAAACTTCTACGATATATCAGACCAACAAAGTATAAAATATATGATAGCTTCACTATTAAAATTAGTTACATCACAAAGATTAATTCGTGGAAAAGATGGAAAATTGGTATTAGTTCCAGAAGTTATGGTTGTAGATAATATTATTTCTGGTATAATAAGAAAAGAAAAGCTTAGTGTTTCGGAAATAGAAGACGCAATACAAAGTAACTCTGCTAATGGAAGCATAGGACTAATAAACTCAATTGCAGAATTATTTGTTGATGACAGAATAACATTAGACCAAGCAAAGGCTCAAATAGAAGAGAAGAACATAGAGATTCTAAATAGAACAATAATGCAATTAAAAATAAAAAGAGGCAACAACGGAAACCATATTGGATATTAGTTTGGATTAAAAAGTATAAATGTTGACTTTTTAGATAATCCTCAAAAATTATATTAGAAAATTAAAACTGAATTTGAACAAAAAAGGAGGTTTGTGAAAAAAATGCCAGAATATGTATATAGAGCCATTACTAGAGAAGGAGTAATAGTAAAAAACAGGGTTGAAAGTGGAAACAAACAATCACTAGTAAAAAGACTAAAAGAAGGCAACTTGACACCAATAGATGTAGTTCAAGTAGGTTATGGAAGAAAAAAAGTAAATACAAAAAAGAAAAATGTAACTGATATAGACGAAATAATGAAAACTGCAAACTCTTCAAGTGTAATACAAGGAAGAGGTAGAAAAAAGCAATCATTTGTGGAAAAAGTAAACCTTGCTATTTCCAAGCAAGAAAAAGTAACCACAAGAGATATAATGGTATTTACGCAAAATTTTTATTTACTAAAAAAAGCAGATTTTAACAATATTCATGCATTAAGCACAATAATAGAGAGTACAGAAAACCTTACATTTAGAGGTGTTTTGGAAGATATATTAGCTGGTCTTGAAGCAGGAGAATATATGTATACAACAATGGAATATTATGAAAATATATTTCCATATATATATATAAATATGATAAAAGTTGGAGAACTTTCAGGTTCCTTAACTCAATCACTTCAACAGGCGGTAAAATACTTAGATACTAGCACAGATACGTCTAAAAAATTAAAGAAAATAATAATTCCAAATGTAATACAATTGGTAGCATTAATAGCATTATTATTTGTAGGAAGCTTATACACAATACCTACAATACAAAATGTGTATGATGAAGTTGGTACAAAAGATACACTACCTGGAATAACAATAGCGTTCTCACATGTAATAGAATGGATTGCTGCACACTGGTATGTACCAGTTGGAATAATTGGAGCAATAGCAGCAGTAATAATTGCATATATAAATACTCCAAAAGGAAGATATAACTTTGACTATTTTAAATATACAATGCCTATATTTGGAAAGTTAAACTATACTATGGATTACTCGAGGCTTATGAGAGCAATGTTACTAAACCTAGAAAATGGAATGAGAATTCAAGATGCATTAGATGTCAGCAAAAACGTAGTAAATAACTTTGTTATGAGAGCAATGGTAGAAACATCTATAAACAATATTTTAGTCGGAACATCATGGATAGAACCATTCGAAAAAGCAGGCCTTGGTTCAACAATGATAACCGAGATGTTAAAGGTAGGTATGCAAACAGACTTATCTGCAATGATGGAAAAATTATTAGAATATATGGATGTTGATATAAAAAATACAATGGATAAAATTATGGCTGTATTGCCACAATTAGTATATTCGATAGTTGGTGTTTTGATAATATTTGTTGTTATTGTTGTACTTGTACCTTGTATTAAGGTATACATGGGAACATTCATGTTTTCAGCAGCAGGAGTATAAAACATTTGCCCAATGGGGACGCCCCATTTTGGGCGAATTTTTTTGCATTTTTTAAAATTATATGTTAATATTATATTGTGAAATTCAAAGGAGACTATTTATGAAATTTGGAGTAGATTTAGGTGGAAGCCATGTTGCAATTGGCTTGGTAGATGAAAATAGCGAAATAATAGAAAAAAGAACTTATTATATGAATGATAGAAGAAATGTAAGTTTAGAAGATTATATAGTAAGTTCAATTGTTCACGGAATTAATGAAATATTACAGAGTACAAGATATAACTTATGTCAGATTGAGAGTATTGGTATTGCAACACCTGGAAATCCAAAAGATGGCTATATTAAAAATGTTGTGAATTTAGAAATAAAAGAGTTTAATATTACTCAAAAATTAAGAGAAGCATTTGGAAGTAAAAATTTAAAAATAAATATACAAAATGATGGAAAATGTGCGGCATTAGCAGAAAAATACAAAGGGTCACTAAAAGATTATAATGATTGTGTATTTTTGTGCATCGGTACAGGAATTGGCGGAGCTGCTTTCTTTGGAGGTAAATTTATAAGACCTATGCGTAATGCTGGTTTTGAATTTGGACACATGGTAATAAATAAAAATGGAGAAAAGTGTAACTGTGGTAATAAAGGTTGTTTTGAAGTGTATTGCTCAAAGAAAAAATTCAAAGAGCAAATGCAAAAAATACTAGGAATTACAGAATATGTTGGTGCTGCAGACTTAACAAAAGCAGTAGAAGAAAATATGAATAATGATGATGTGAAAAATCTATTAGAAGAATATGTTGATAATTTAGCATTAGGAATAGCAAACATAATAAACATATTAGAACCCGAAGCGATAAGTATAGGTGGAAGTATGTCGCATTATGAAAAATTAATATTCGGGAGATTAAAAGAAAAAATTTATAGTGGAGAATATTTATTCAATAAAGAAAATCCACCTAAAATATTAACTGCTCAAGCAGGTAATGATGCGGGGATAGTAGGTGCAACACTTATTAGCTAAAACTGCAAATAGAAGAGAGGAATACGAAAAATGAATGTATATGAAGAAACACAACTAATATTACATAAATATAAAATACAGGCTAATAAAAGTTTGGGACAAAACTTTTTGGTAGATGATAATGTTATAGATGAAATAATACGTAGCTCTAACATAGATAAGCAAGACTTAATAATAGAAATTGGACCAGGACTTGGTGTTTTAACTAATAGACTATTGAAAGAAGCAAATAATGTTATTGCAGTAGAGCTTGATAAAAGAATGGTAAATATATTACAAGATAGATTTATTCTAAATATAAACGACCAAGCTGAAAGTAAATTAGAAATAATAAATGAAGACATATTAAAAATAAATTTGAATGAAATAATTGCAGAAAAAAGAAAACAAACAGAAATAAAAAATGTAAAAATAGTTGCAAATTTGCCATATTATATTAGTACACCTATTATAATGAAATTGTTAGAAAACAGACTAGATATAGATGAAATAATAGTAATGGTACAGAAAGAAGTTGCAGAAAGATTAAGCGCAAAAACAGGAACAAGGCTTGCAGGAGCAATAACATATGCTGTTGAATATTATTCAGATACAACAAGTATTATAAAAGTTCCAAAAGAATCATTTGTACCTAGTCCAAAAGTCGAATCTGAAGTAATTAAATTAAAAGTTAGAAAAGATAAAAAAATTCAAGTAAAAGATGAAAAATTACTATTCAATATAATATCAAAGAGCTTTATGCAACGCAGAAAAACACTATCAAATGTGCTAATAAATAACAACATAATGCATAGTAAGGAAGATGTAAAAAATATGTTGATAGAGCTTAAAATTGATGAAAATGTAAGAGGAGAGAGTTTAACATTAGAACAATTTGGGAAAATTGCAGATTATATTAGTGAGAAAAAATAAAACATAAATATTTAGTTATATTACTAAAAATTAAAAAAATGAAAAAACATGTTATTATGAAAATAATATTGTGAGGAGGTAAAACTAGTAATTTTGGAGGTAATGTCAAAAATAAAAAAAGGCCTTTAAAAATAAAACAAAAAATGTTATAATCATAATAGATATGTAAATTTTGAAAAATAAAAAAAGGGAGGAATGCGGTACAAAATGAATCAAATTTTAGTCACTGAAAAGTTATACATAACACCAGAAATAAAACGTAAAAAAAGAATGTATAAAATAAGATTCTTTTTATCCGTTTTCTTAATTTGTGTTTTATTTTCATATTATATATATGCAGAAAATGATAGAAATAAGAGCGAAGAAGTGGCGCATGCAATATTAAGCCAAATAGAAAATACTAACAATACAATTGCTAATGATAATACAACCAAAAACATAGTAAATGATGTATTAGTAATAGCGCTAGATGAACAAGAATCAAATGATGCAGATGGAGAAATTCATGATACACCAAACCAGAATCAATCTTCAGATAACAAGGATTCCCAAGAAGATCCATATGCAGATATGACAGAATCTATTTTATCTATACCTTGTATAGGAATAAGTTATCCAGTACTTTCAGAAACATCAGATGAATTATTAAAAATATCATTAAATAAATACTGGGGCAATGGTCCAAATAAAATAGGAAACTATTGTATAGTAGGCCATAATTATGCAAATGGAAAATTATTTGGAAAGTTAAATCAAATGGAAATAGGAGATATAGCCACTTTAAAAGATTTGGCCACAGGAAAAACAGTTACATATGAGGCTTATAATAAATACATAGTAGATCCAACAGATGTTAGTTGTACTAGCCAGTTAACTAATGGAAAAAAAGAGATGACATTAATCACATGTAAAAATTACGGAACACAAAGATTGATAATAAAATGTAGAGAAGTATAAACGAAAATATTGACTTTTGTAAAATTATTCAATATAATGTAGAAAGAATTAACGAAGGAGGAACAAACATGGCTAAGAAAAACGAAGAAGTAAAAACAATAGTATGGGTATTTTGGATATTATTAGCAATAATTGGTGTTAGCATGTTATTTGCTGGAATTCAAGGCAGTATACAAGGTAACAATATTGCAACATGTGTAATGTTAATAGTTGTTGGAATAATCCTACTATTCATTGGATTAGTAATGGTATTAGGCAGAGCAAACATAGTAACAAACGATATTGAAATGCCAAAGTCTTCAAAAAATGAAGAAAAAAAATAATTACATATGAATAATCGCTATAGAAATATAGCGGTTATTTTTTTTTGAAATTTTAAAGGAAAAAATTAGTAAATGAGTAGAAAATGTGTAAAAATGAAGTAAAACGGATAATTTTTATGCTTAAGCAAGTTTATTCGTTTTGTTATTTTCATCTTTAAAATTAGAAAGCCCTACTAGATAATCAATGGAAACATTATAATACTTAGCAAGCGTAATTAGGTGAGAAATAGTTATTGTTCTTTTACCACTTTCATATTCAGAGTAATATTGCTGAGAAATACCTAACAGATTTGCAATATCTCTTTGAAACAAATCATTATCTTCACGTAAATCTTTTATTCTTTTAAACTGCACAGTTATTATGTCCTTTCAAATAAATTATTCTTGATGATAACCACATTTTAACAGAAAAAAATATGATAACTTATTTATACATAATATAATGTGTATAAAAGAAGAACGTGAATTTAAATTTGGAATGTGCAAAGAAAACTAAAAGTACAAAAATTGTTACATGATAATAGTTTTTATACCCCAAAACACATGAAATACAGTAGTGTATAACAAAAATATAATTTTAAAAAATTAATTTATATTTTAATATAAGGAAACATAACAAAAAAAGTATTATCGAGTAACAGAAAATATGCAAAAATTTTACTTATTAGTTGAAAAATAGTAAATGAGATGGTAAAATGGAAAGAAATTCTTATCATTCAATAGCAAGAATGAAATATGAGAATACGAAACCAATAGAATTTGTTGATATGGGTTATAAAAAAGAAGAGGAAGAGGCAACAAATACATTTGAGATGCACTTTATAGAATTACCAAAATTTAAACAGAAAAACCCAGATTGCAACACAAAGCTAGAGCAATGGCTATGGTTAATAGACGGAAGCAAGGAGGAGAAAGTAGAAATGTCGGCAAAAGAAAATGAAGAAATAGACAAAACAGTAAAAGAACTAAATAAATTAAGTCAAAATCCAGATGAAGTTGCAAAGTATGAAGAACGTGAATGGAGCATTATGAGATACGATGTCGAGATGAAAACGAACAGAGAACTTGGAGAAAAAGCAGGAGAAAAACGTGGAAGAGAAAATGAAAAAAGGAATGTAGTAAAAAATTTACACAAGCTAAATATTCCAATAGAGAAAATAGCTAAAGCAGTTGAATTAAGTGAAAAAGAAGTGGAAGAAATATTATCTAAGTAATAGAAAAAATAAATAATGTGAAACAAAGAAAATTAACAAATCTATTGAAAAATCATAAAAAAATTGCTACAATATTACAAGAAAAACATGTGGCAGAAGTAAAGATGTAATTTTGATGCATGTCAAGATTATATCTTTTTAAGTTTTGCGTGGAGAGGAGATTAATTTTATGGAGAAGAAAACATTTTACATTACAACACCAATTTATTATCCAAGTGGCAAATTCCATTTAGGAACAGCGTATACAACGGTGCTTGCAGACACAATAAAAAAATATAAACAGCAAAGAGGTTATGATGCACGAATGCTTACTGGTCTTGATGAGCATGGTCAAAAGGTTGAGCAAGTTGCTATTAAAAGGGGATTAACTCCACAACAACATGTTGATGAGATTGCGAAACAGGCAAAAGACTTGTGGAAATTGATGGATGTTCAATATGATGATTTTATTAGAACAACCGAGGAAAGACATACAAAAATTGTAGAGAAGATTTTTGATAAATTCATGGAGCAAGGTGATATTTATAAAGGAGAATATGAGGGCTGGTATTGTATGCCATGCGAAACATATTTTACAGAAACACAGCTAGTCGATGGAAAGTGTCCAGATTGTGGAAGAGAAGTTAAGAAAATGAAAGAAGAATCTTACTTCTTTAATATGAAAAAATATCAAAAGAGATTAGAAGAGTTCTATGAGCAAAATCCAGATTTTATAAAACCAGAGTCTAGAAAGAACGAGCTATTCAATAACTTTATAAAACCAGGACTAGAAGACTTATGTGTTACAAGAACAACATTTGACTGGGGAATAAAAGTACCAAAAGATCCAAAGCATGTAATTTATGTTTGGTTAGATGCACTAACAAACTACATAACAGCATTAGGATATATGTCTGATGATGATACTTTATTTAAGAAATACTGGCCAGCAGACTTGCAAATAGTTGGAAAAGATATAATAAGATTCCATGGAATTTATTGGCCAATTTTCTTAATGGCACTTGGACTACCAACACCAAAGAAATTATATGCACACGGTTTCTTAATGATGAAAGATGGAAAAATGTCTAAATCAAAGGGAAATGTTGTATATCCAGAAATGCTTGTAGAAAGATATGGCTTAGATGCAACTAGATACTTCTTACTAAAAGAATTCCCATATGGACAAGATGCGATATTTACACCAGAGGATTTCGTAAATAAATATAATTTCGATTTATGCAACGATTTAGGAAACTTGCTAAACAGAACTATAGGAATGGTAAATAAATATTTTGGTGGAAATGTGCCAAACTATAAAGGAAGAATAAACGATGTTGATGCAGACTTAGAAGAGACTGTAGCAAGCAAAATTGCAGAATACGAAAACAACATGGAAGACTTACATTTTTCAAATGCAATAGAGTCAATATGGGGAATAATCTCTAGAGCAAATAAATACATAGACGAAACAGCTCCATGGACACTAGCAAAACAAGGAGAGACAGAAAAACTAGAATCAGTAATGAGTCATCTTGTAGAAACTCTAAGAATAGTAGCAATACTAATAAAACCAGAAATGACAGAAACATCAAATAAAATTCTAAGCCAATTAGGAATAAATGAAGAAGCAAGCAAGGAATATGATACAATAAAAGAATTTGGCAAGACAACATCAGACTTAAAGGTAATAGAAAAAGGAGAGCCAATATTCTTAAGACTAGATGCAAATGAAGAAATAGAATACATAAAAAATAAAATGAAAGAATAATTATAGTAAACAATAGAATATAGCATAAATATTTATAGAAAACATATACTTGTTAATAACTTACCTAAAGTTAGGAGGCATGTATATGTTTTTTGTATTCAATAAAAGAAAAATTGGCTCATACTTAATATCGATAGGAACCGTTGCAATACTGTTCTCTATTGCTTTATTCGGAGAACATTTGGGAAACGGAGAAAAAAATGTTATTCCAACTTCAGCATCAAATGTAAATAATTTACCAGTATATAAAGTGGAAACTGAAATAAAAAAGGTAAGTTTAAGTATAAACTGTGGAGAAAATGTAGAGAATATAGATAGTATATTAAATACACTAGCTACAACAAATGCAAAGGCTACATTTTTTATTTCGGGAGAAATTGCAAGTTCAAATGCTGAAATTATAAAAAAGATTGTGCAGAGTGGAAATGAGATTGGTAATTTGTCATATCACTATACAAATTTAAAAAAGAAGAAAACAGCAGATATCAAGGAAGAAATTACAAAAGGTTCTAATGAAATCGAAAAGATAACAGGCCAAAAGGCAAAAGTTTTTAGAGCTCCATATGGTGAATACTCAAGAGAAATAATTCAAATTGCAAGTGAACAAGGGTTATTTACAGTTCAATGGAACATAGATTCATTAGATTATAATGGACTAAATGGTGAAGAAATGTGCGAAAGAATAAACGAAACTTTAGCACCGGGAAGCATAATTTTATTACATAATTCAGCAAAGTATACTGCAGAAAGCATGGAAAAAATAATACAAAACATTCAAAAGCAAGGATATCAGTTAGTGACAACGAGTGAGCTACTTACATTATAGAATTGTTAATAAAGGTTGAAAGAATTAAATTTTGATGAAGATGGCACATACCAGTTAGTATGTAACCGTGTCTGAAATGATATTTGACACAGCCAAAATTGAATTTGTTTTCAATCAAGTCCATAAAAAAGGAGAAAAAAATGCCTTTTATTGAAATAATTACAGATTCTAAGAGCCAAACACAGCTTAATAAAGTAATTACAAAGAAAATGGTAAATGATTGTGATATTTTGTTTATTAAAGATAAGAATATAGAAAACACAAAAAATATAAAACTAGAAACACTGGTATTAAACAGAAGTGTAGAAAATGATGAATTAATGAGCAAAATAATGAAAAATTCTAAGAATTTAATATTGAATTTGGATTTGAACGAAAATTTGCAATATGAAGATTCGTGCAATGTAATTTCATATGGTTATAGCTCGAAGAGTGATATAACTGTGTCTAGCGTTGAAGATGATGAAATACTAATTTGTGTTCAGCACACAATAAAGAGCATGTTTGATAAAGTGATAGAACCACAAGAAATAAAGGTTAATGTAAGAGCAGATATGAATGTGTATAATATAATGATAGTAATTGCACTTTCAAGTTTGTATGCAAACTAAAAATGGACTTTAGCAATAATTTTATATTTTTGCAAAACGAAATCGAGCTCGCCTTTTGAGGAACCAGAAGGAAATCCGACCCCAAGAGCAATGTATTGAAGTTTTAAAAAAATATAAAACTATTGCTGAGTAAGTAAAATTTTATGAAAATTGTATAGCAACATTATTTTTTTAGTGGCATTTTGCCCTCAAAATGGGCATATTTTTGAAAAAAATAAAACAAATTTAACATTTTATGTAGACAAAACCAAAAAATGGTAGTATAATAATAGTTGTAGGTTAGAAAAAAACAAATACTTTAAAAAGTAAGAGGAGGAAATTTAAGTTGGATACAGTATATTCAGAGAACAACCACATTATAATGGTGGGAAAAGTAACAAGTGACAAAAGATTTAGTCATGAGATATATGGAGAAAAATTCTATATATTCGATTTAAGTGTTCCACGTCTAAGTGGAAATTCTGATATTATACCAATCACAATATCAGAAAGATTAATGGTAAACGGAGAGTTACCAATCGGAACAAAAATAACAGTTGAAGGTCAATTTAGATCATACAACAGTTATGGAGAAGGTAAAAACAAATTAGTTCTAACAGTATTTGCAAAAAATGTAACATTGTTAGAAGATCAAGAAAGTGAAGTAGAAGCAAGAAAAGATTTCATATCAAACGAAGTAACATTAATAGGTTATATATGCAAGAAACCAGTTTACAGACAAACACCATTTGGTAGAGAAATAGCAGATATACTATTAGCAGTAAACAGAGCTTATAGTAAGTCAGACTATATACCATGTATTGCTTGGGGAAGAACAGCTAGATTCTGTGAGAACATGGAAGTTGGAACAGAAGTTAAATTAGTAGGAAGAGTTCAATCTAGACAATACGAAAAGAAACATGAAGATGGAACTGTAGAAAATAAAGTTGCATATGAAGTTTCTGTTGGAAGCTTAGAAGTAGTTAATCAAAAAGACGATGGCGAAGCTGAAGAAGCTCCAGTAGAAGAAAATAAAGAGGCTATATAAATAGATAAATTGAACATAAATAAATTCCTTTAAGATAAGAAAGAAGTGTTTTACAGAAATGTAGAGCACTTTTTTCTTTCGCCCAATATGAACGCCCCTTTTTGGGCGAAAAATAAGGTGCATTATATAAAATGCAACCTTATTTTTTAACATCTGGAATTATAACATTCTTCTTTGTGTTTGTATCTTCACTTGGTTTTGCAATATCAAGATTATCGTAAACAGGAGAAATGTTTAAATCATCACCGTTTCCAGAAACGATTTCTATGTTTTTTTCGTCATTATTCATAATTTTTCGCTCCTTAACTAAACTACATATAGAATAGCACAATATTTATAAGAATTCAAGCTAAAAAAATCGACATTTTTTGAAATGAAACTTAAAAGCTAAATGATAAATATAAGCTCTAAAATTCAAGAGTTACTTGTGAATTCAGCATTGACACTCCTCGGATTTGAGGGTATAATATTTACGTAATATAAAACGTAGGAGAAAAGCAAAGAATTATAAGTATTAGTATTAGTATTCTTTAATTAAAGCTGAGCCTGGGAGAAGGGAAATAGTATATATGGAAATAGAAAAACAGAAGGCAATAATAGAAGCTATATTGTTTGCCGCAGGAAGAGTAATAAAAATAAATGAATTAATGGGAATTCTAGAGCTTTCTTCAGATGATGTTGTAACGATAATAGACAGCATGAAGGAAGAGTATAAAAATTCAGATAGAGGAATAGAGATTATAAGAGTGGAAGATGGGTACCAGCTTACTACTAAAAAAGAGATGTATGAGTATTTATATCCAATTTTTGATAAGAGAAGCAAGCCTAATCTAACTCAAGCATCGATGGAAACTCTTGCAATAATTGCATATAATCCAAAGATTACAAGAGCAGAAATAGAGGCAATAAGAGGCGTAAATTCTGATGGAACTATCTACAAATTATTAGAATTTAATTTGATAGAAAATGTTGGAAAGGCAGATTTACCAGGAAGACCAACAATGTATGCAACAACACCAAATTTCTTGAAGATGTTTGGAATGTCTTCTCTAGAAGAATTGCCAGAATTACCAAAATATAAATTAGATGAAAACCAACAGCTTGTAATCGATGATATAATTCCAAGTGAAGATCAATCAACAATAGAAAAAGAAGAAATTGCCAGTGATGAAACAATTTCTGAGGCTCCAATGCCCGAAAGGGAAAATGTAGATGTAATAAAAAACGATAACATATAGACAAAAATAAAAGAATAGTTGAAAAACACAGATTGTTATTTAAGGAAAGGTTTATGGGAACCTGAAAAACCTAAATTTATTATGTAAGGAGCGTATGGCAAAAAGGTCATACATAAATAAATATGAGATTATCACAAACAGGATTAGGAACTATAAGAGTAAATAATTTGGATAAAAGCTATCCAGCACAAGATATTTTATTACAAACAAACCAATTAGTACAATATGGAACAGGGATTTACGCGTACAACAATGTACCATTAAAATTAAGAGAAAACGTTGAAAGTGTAATTAAGGGAGTTCTAGACAAATACGGCTGTATAGAAATATTGCTTCCAACATTACAACCAGCAAAACTTTGGGAAGAATCTGGAAGACTTTCTAAATATATAGAAGAGGGCGTTATGCTTTCTGTTAAAACAGACAAGGGAGACTTCGTAATGGCTCCAACAGCAGAAGAAGCTGTTACAGACTTTGTAAGAGGCAGAATAAGTTCATACAAAAACTTGCCAGTTACACTATATCAAATTGGAGAAAAATACAGAAACGAAATTCGTACAAGAGGATATCTATTAAGAGGAAAAACATTCCCAATGATGGATGCATACAGCTTTGATTTAAATGCAGAAGAATGTGCTAAAACATACAAAAAAATTAGAAAAGCATACTTAGAAATATTTGAAATATTAGGACTAAATGCAAAACCAGTTGCAGCAGACAGCGGAGCAATGGGTGGAAACTTATCAGAGGAATTCATGTTAGAATCACCAATTGGAGAAGACACAATATTAGTAGATAAGGCAACAGGAGTAGCATTTAACACAGAAATTCTAGAAAGAGAAGATGCAGACAAATACTTAAAAGAAAAATACGGAGTTCAAGATAAAGAAAACGTAGAAGCTAAAAAATCAATCGAATTAGGACACATATTCCAATTAGGAACAAAATACACAGAATCTATGAATGCAAAATACATAGACCAAGATGGAAACGAGCAATTACTATACATGGGATGCTATGGAATAGGAGTAAGCAGAACAGTTGCAACAATTTACGAAGAAAATGTTGTAAACGGAAAAAACGGAGAGCCAATGGGAATTTCATTACCAGTAAGTATTGCACCATACTTATTACAAATAGTTGCAGTAGACGATAAAAAGGAAGTTGCAGAAAAAATTTACAACAAATTAATGGAAGCTGGAGTTCCAGTTATAATAGACGATAGAGCTCAAGGAATGTTAGGTGCAAAAATAAAAGATTGCTACATGTTTGGAACACCATACATGCTTGTACTTGGAAACAAGGCTCAAGAGGGAAGCTTCGAAATAGAAAGCACTAAAACAGGAGAAAAGAAAACATTTACTGAAGAAAAATTAATAGAAGAATTTGTAAAAATGAACAATGCAAGAAAATATGTAAAATAAAAGAATAAGAAATTTCGCCCAACGAGAAAAGCCCTTTTCGCCCAATAGGGACGCCCTTTTTTGGGCGAATAGTTATATAAAAAGAAAATTTAGACGAATAATAAATAAAAAACAAAATTCATTTCATTAAAAAATACGGTACAAAGCTTTGGACGGAGTATGCTTGGACTCCTCGAAAGGAAAGCGTAATCTTATTTTTAATAAAATGAATTTTGTTTTATTTTTGCGTTAATATATCCAATATTTTAGGGTAAATTGTATCAGCATTATTTTGCCAGTTATCGACTATATCTTTTGCTTGTTCGCGAGAACCTGCAAATGTTTTTACTTCAAATACGGTTTCGTTATTTTCTACAACTTTACATGTTATAATATAGTGATTTTCGCTAAGTGGGGTGTATTCTGCCACAATAGATTGTTCTTCTTCTGAACTATCTATAATTGGTTTTAAGTTTGTATCTGCCTTTAATTTTATTATTCCAGGAAGCAAATCTAAAGTTAAATCTAAGGTTCTTCTACCACTTTCAGTTACTTGATATAAAGTTTGCTCTTCCTTTTGAAAAGAACAAATATATCCAACTTCAATTAAATCTAACATAAATTGTTGGAAATAAAAATAATTCATATTAGCTGCTGCTAATACTATTTTATATAATACATCATTGGTTAGTGGTTTATTAGCTTTGTTAAGTGCATACAATATTAAGACTTTGTTTTCGGCTAATGTTTCATCATCTGACGCTAATTTCAAATTAATTCAACTCCATACTAAAATTCGCCATAAATGCAGGCGTTTGATAGATTGTATTATATCATAGAAATGTAGAAAATCAATAGCTAAAGAAAAATGATTTACTAATTGATTTTAAATAATTACTAGAATTTTGTCGAACGATTGTAATTGATTTTTGCTTTAAATGGTAATATAATTTTATTAAATTTAAAGTTATTTTATAAAAAATTTATTCAAAAATTCGCTATAGTGAAAGAAATTTGTTCTTAAATAATACCCAAGAAGTTATATTTATAAAAAATATTGACCTATAAGTAAAATGATTATATAATAAGGAGGAAGATGATTGAATATAGAAGAAATGTATGTTCCAACTGGATTGAAAACAGTAGATGGAAAAGATATTATGGGGTTTAATGGAGCATTTTATTTGCAAAATAAGGAAAAGATAAATAAAATGCTAAAAAAATATGCAGATATTATAATAGAGGAAGATGAAGAAGAAAAACAAAGAGAAAATAAATATATTTTAAAAGAGAATACAGAAAAATATAGTATAAATAAAAAACATGATAAAATGTTTAAAGAAATACTATCTGACAAAAAGGAAACAGTCGAATTTATAAATAGCTTTTTGCATTTAAATTTAATAGAAGATGACATAGAAAAATACGAAAAAGAATTTAGAACATCGGAGTTTAACAATATAGAAGCAGATATTGTATATAAAATAAAGAATAAAAACGCATTTATATTAATAGAGCATCAGTCAAGTGTAGATATAAAAATGCCATATAGAATATTACGTTACAAATGTGCCATAATAGAGTCTGCAATAGATAAAAAGAGATTTAAAGAACAAGGCTACAAAATTCCTACAGTAATACCAATAGTATTGTATACAGGAAAAAGAAAATGGAAAAAGCTATCAATAAATGATATTGAAGAAATAATAGAAGGATATCAAGAAAATTGGTTGGAGTACACCTTGATAGATGCTAATAAATTTAGCAAAGAAAAATTATTGGAAGATAATCTAATAATTTCTAAAGCAATGCTAATAGAAAAATCTAAAAATAAAGAAGAATTGTATAAAAATATAGAAGATATAATAAATATTCAAAAAGAAAAAAATACTTTTGATAATTTACAATTGGAAAAATTGATAAAGTATGAACTGAGTGAAACAAAAGATAAAAATATAATGAATGAATTTATAGAAAAAATAAGAAATATAGAAGGGAGAGACGGAATTATGACAAATGCATCAAGAATAATTAATAGAGAAATAAGAAAGCAAAGAAAAGCTGGACTCGAACAAGGACTCGAACAAGGACTTGAACAAGGATTCAAACAGGGGATCATTCAAATTGCCAAAAAACTTAAAAGAGAAATGAGCATAAAAGATATAAGTAGAATAACTGGGTTAACTGAACAGGAAATAGAAAATTTATAAAATATAAACAAGAATTAGTAGAAGAGTAAAAACATATTTTCTGTTGGACGATTTTTTATTTAATAAAACTTCTGTACATTAATTTTTAACTATGGTATACTTACAATATATTAAAAATTTTGGAGGAAATGTGGAAACATTATACGATATATTGGAAGTAAGCCGAAAAGCGTCTAAAGAAGTTATTGAAAAAGCATACAAAACACTGGCAAAAAAATACCACCCAGACTTGCAAACTGCTGAAAATAAAGAGATTGCAGAAAAAAGAATGAAAGAGATTAATGAAGCATATGATGTTTTAAGTGACGAGCAAAAACGTAAAGAATATGATGAAAAACTTGAAGCAGAAGATGAACGCAAAAAACAAGAAGAATATATAAATTATCAGAATAATTCTAGTGCTCAAAATGTAAGACATGAAAGCAATATGCAAACTAGTGATTCAGGCAATTCTGGTAATTATTCAAATCCAAATAATTATAGCAATCAAGATTTTGATTGGAGAAAAGCGTATGCAAATTTAAGCAAAAAAGAACAACGTAAGATTATGAAAGAAGTTCAAAAAGAAGCAAATGCAGAATATAGAAAACAATATGAAGATTATTTTAGAAGTTTGGGATATAAAATAAAACATAAATGGACATTTAAAGAATTCTTAACTGTTATATTAGTAATTGGAGTGTTAGTAATAATAGTAGGCGTACTATGGCTAATTCCACCAACGCATGAATATATGATAAATTTATACAATACAAATTTGATAGTAAAGATAATTACAGATATAATAATTGGGATTTTTCACGGCATTATTAAATTTTTTAAGAATTTTACTACATTTTAAAAGTATATAATATTTATATTAAGTTATAATAGTTATATAAAAGTTAAATTATAGGAGGTCGGGTTGAAAAATAATTACAATTTTGGCTACGTCAAACTTCATTTACAACGCGGTTACATACAGAAAGTATGCGTCCTTGCCTTGTAAATTTGTTTTCCTTGCCAAAATTTAATTCTTTTCCAACCAAATTTGCCTTACAGAAAGGAAAGATTATTTATGGACAGAAAAGTTAGAGTAATTCAGTTTGGAACAGGAAAGATGGCTGTTTACACAATGCGTTACGTTCTTGAAAAAGGAGGAGAAGTTGTTGGAGCAATAGATGTTAATCCCAATGTAATTGGAAAAGATATTGGAACAATAATGGGAAAAACAGAAATGGGTGTTAAAGTCACAGCACTAGAGAATGCAGAAGAGACAATAAGAACTTTAAAACCAGATATTGCAATTGTTACGACAATGAGCTTATTAAACGATGTTAAAGATGCATTGATGCTATGCGCAAAATTAGGTGTAAATGCAATTACTACATGTGAAGAAGCATTCTTCCCATGGAACTCAAACCCTCAAGTTACAAAAGAGATTGACGATTTAGCAAAACAAACTGGATGTACAATTACAGGAAGCGGATATCAAGATATATACTGGGGCCAATTAATTACTTCTATAGCGGGTTCTACACAAAAAATTACTAAAATAAAAGGAAGTTCAAGCTACAATGTAGAAGACTATGGAATAGCTTTAGCAAAAGCCCATGGCTCAGGATTAACACTTGATGAATTTGATAAGCAAGTTGCTTCAGTTGATAGGATAAGTGATGAAGAAAGACAAAAAATAATCGAATCAGGAAAATATCTTCCTTCATATATGTGGAACGTAAATGGTTGGTTATGTTCAAAATTAGGATTAACAGTAAAATCTCAAACACAAAAAACAATACCAACGACATATAAAGAGGATATATATTCATCAACATTAGGTACAACAGTAAAAGCAGGAGATGCAACCGGAATGAGTGCTGTTGTAACAACACAGACAGAAGAAGGAATAACAATAGAAAGCGAATGTATAGGAAAAGTATATTCTCCAGAAGAGTACGACAAAAACGAGTGGACAGTATATGGGGAGCCAGATACAACAATTACAGTTGCAAAACCTGCAACAGTTGAACTAACATGTGCCTCGGTAGTAAACAGAATTCCAGATGTAATAAATGCACAAGCAGGATATGTAACAACAGAAAAATTAGGAGACTTAGAATATAGAGTAAAACCTTTAAATGAATATGTGAAATAAATGAAAAATTTCGCCCAATAGGGACGCCCCTTTTTGGGCGAATATTGATTTCTATTAAGTTATTGTGTATAATATGAAAGAAATTTAATTAGAAAGTTGGAGCAATTATGAGAATACGTTTTAAGAAATGGGCAAGACCAGAATTAGAAGCAAGTAGATTTTATATAGATGAACCTGAAAAATATAAAGGTAAGTGGAGAACTTTATTTGAAAATAATAGCCCTTTATATGTAGAACTAGGCTGTGGAAAAGGTGGATTCATATCACAAATTGCGAGTGAAAATCCAAACATAGATTATATAGCAATAGACTTAGTAGATGCTATGCTAGGACTTGCTAAAAGAAATATCGAAGAAGTGTATGCCGAGAAAAATGAAGAGATAAACAATGTATTAATTTCTAGGTATGATATAGATAGAATTTTAAATGTATTTGATGAAAATGATAAAATAGATAGAATATACATAAATTTTTGCAATCCCTGGCCAAGAGGAAAACATCACAAGAAAAGATTAACTCATACAAGACAATTAGAAAAATATAAACAATTTTTAGTAGATGGAGGAAAAATATATTTTAAGACTGATGATGATAATTTGTTTACTGAAAGTTTGCTGTATTTTAAAGAAGCGGGATTTGAAATTGAAAAAATAACATATAATTTGGCAAATGAGCAAGATTTCTGGAATGGAGACAGAAATATAGAAACAGAACATGAGAAAATGTTTAAAGAACAAGGGATAAAAATAAAAGCTCTAATTGCAAGAAAATAGAAAAAATAATAAAATAAAAGAAATAATTTTAGTTTTGTGGAAACAAAAATAAAAATTATTTCTTTTTATTAATATAATATTAAATTTGCAAAAATATATAAAGTTAAAATTATTCTAAATTTTGTTTTACCCAAACTGACACACTTCCGCCATTTACATAGAATATTCCATTTCCTTCTTGGTCAACGTAAACCGGTTCTTGCATATTGCCTGTATAATCGTAGAATACTGAGTTAGCAAGATTTTTTCCAACATTCATTTGAAGGCAACCACCATCTGAATTTGTCATTATTACAACCATTCCAGAATTTTCTCTTTCGCGGTCTCCGGTACGAACCCAGCCTATAATGTGTGGGTCGTTAAAATAATCTATTTGTGAACCATATGCAAAATTTTTTCTTGCAAATATTAATTTTTCCAACCAGTCTTTTTTAGCTGATACATTTTTAGCTGGAATTCCATAGTAATCTCCATAAAATACACAAGGCAAGCCATCTTTTCTAAGTAAAATTAGAGAATAGGCAAGAGGCTTAAACCAATCATCAATCCAAGATTGCAAAGCTTGCCCAGGTTCTGTATCATGGTTATCTACAAATGTAACTGCTGAATTTGGATTTTCTGCAACTAATGTGTTGTTAAAAATTGTTCTCATATCATAAGTTCCATTACTGTGACAGGCATTAAATAAATTGTAATGAAGCGGAACATCAAATAGTGAAAGGGCATTATTTGTAGTTTTTAAGTAATTTTGTAAAGCTTCAAGATTGTTACTCCAATATTCTCCAACAGTAAATAGAGGTTTTGAAGAAAACTCGCGCAATTCTTCAAGCCAATCTTCAAAGAAAGATGCACGTATATGTTTTACAGCGTCCATTCTGAAACCATCTACATTTGTTGTTTGTAAATACCATTTTCCCCAATTTGTAAGCTCTTCGACAACATCAACATTGTTTAAGTCTACGTCGCAACCCATTAAATAGTCGAAATTTCCATTTTCTTTATCAACCAATTCATCCCAATGTTTGCCATAAAATCTATAAACAGAGTTCCTTTTTGTTTTTTCGTCCCAATCTGTTCCATGAAAATGAGTCCAGTTCCATTTAAAAGAAGAATACATATCATTACGACCTGGAAAAGTGAATTTAGTCCAAGCTGTAATTTCTTTAGGCTCACCAAGAGATTCAGATCTATTTTGTGGATTATCTTCTATTGCAATTACATCTTCAGTTTCGTCTGCTCCCATTTTTTGATTGAATACTACATCTGCTAAAACTTTTATTCCATAATTGTGCATAGCATTTATTGCAACAAGATATTCAACCTTAGTTCCATACTTTGTAGCAATAGAACCCTTTTGGTCAAATTCGCCTAAATCGTATAAATCATAAACACCATAACCAACATCATCTTTACCGCCATTTCCTTTATATGCAGGTGGAAACCAGACTTGTGTTATTCCAGTTTTTGCAAGATATGGCGCTTCATTTACAGCAGTTTTCCAAAGAGTTCCGTCAGAAGGAAGATACCATTCGAAAAATTGCATCATTGTTTCATTTGTTTTCAAAAAAATCACTCCTAAAATTTTTATTCATGATGTAATTATACCATAAAATTAAAAAAATCGAAGAAAAAAGTGGAAAAAATCGAAAAATATTGTATAATAGATATGGAATATTTTATTTAACAAGAAAAATATAATTAAAGTGAAAGGAAGAATGGATATATGTTTAATTATGAAATTGAAAATAATGAATATGATAACCTTGAGGAATGTGTAAATGAAGTGTATGAACTTGCTTCAAAATATGCCATAGATGGGGTTAAAAATAACATTGGAGGTCCATTCGGAGCCGGAATAATTTACGAAAAAGAAAATGGCAAATATATTATTCTGCTAATAGAAAGAAATACAGTAATTGCATCAAAAGATCCGACTGCACATGCAGAAGTAAACGCCATTAGAAGTGCCTGCAAGGCTTTAAATACAAGGTCTTTAGAAAACTGCATTTTAGTTACAACAGCCAAGAGTTGCCCTATGTGTTTATCGGCTGCTTGCTGGGCAGATATTAAAACAATATATTATTCACAAAGCTACGATAGTGCTGTTAGTAGTGGTTTTAGAGATGAAGGAATTCAAGAATATATAAAAGGTGAAAACGACATAATAGATGAAGAACAGCTTAAAAATCCATGCTGTGAATACCCTTTTATAGAATGGAATAAGAAACAAGATAGACAGGATTACTAATATGCTTAATAAAATGGTAAATTTATAATAGGTACTGGATGAAATAAGTATATTTTTGAGAGTATAACAATAAATTCGTACAATAAAAGTCACACTTTAATAAAGGGAAAACGTGAACAAAAGGAGAATGTTAAATAAGAATGAATATAATTGAAAGTTTAGTTGATAAAGTTAAAAATTTAAATAAAGAAACATTATTAGACATAGCAATTTCTGTAATTGTAATAGCATTGTTTTTTATGATAAGCAATTTGATAAGCTATGTGATAATAAGATTGTTTTCTTTAAAAGAAAAAGATAAGAAGAAAATTAAGCAAAATGCTTTTTATAAGCCTTTAAGTAGAATAATTAAAGTTACTGGAATTTATATTGCTGTTATGTTATTAAATTTATCAACAGAGGCAAATATTACACTAGTCAAATTATATAAAATAGCACTGATAATATGCGTTTCAAATGGTTTGGCAGACATATTTAACCCGAAATCGGTAATATTTGAAAAATTAGAAGAAAAAACAAAATATAGTGGAGATAAGCAATTAAATAACTTTGTTAGCAAAATTGCTAAAGCTGTAATTTATTTTGTGGCAATATATTTGGTATTACTAGAACTAGGATATAATTTAGGAGGTCTAGTAACAGGACTTGGAATATCTAGTGTTATAATTGCGTTTGCTGCGCAAGATATTGCAAAGAATCTATTTGGTGGATTTGCAATAATTACAGACAAGCCTTTCTCTGTTGGAGATTGGATTGAAGTTGGAGATTACTCTGGAACCGTAATAGATATAACTTTTAGAAGTACAAAAATAAAAGCAACTGACAATACTGTAATAACCATAAACAACTCTACAGTGGTTGAAAGCTTTGTTAAAAATTGGGGAAACATAGATAAGAGACGTTACTCAACAACATTAAATTTACCATTAAATACATCAGAAGCAACAGTAAAAAGATTATTGAAAAAAATAGAATTTGCATTAAAAACAAATCCACAGATAGTGCCAGACTCTATACAAGTACATTTTGAAAACATTAAACTTGAAGGAATACAAATATTTATATACTTAAATTCAACTCAGACAGGGTATGACGATTTCGAGGCATTTAAAGATGGTGTAAATTTGGAAATACTAAAAGTATTAGAATCAGAAAATGTAAAACTATCATATCCAGGACAAAATATTTATATTAAAGAAAAACCAATGAATGATACTCAAGACCAGAAATAATTTATTTATAAAATTGAAACATGTCGCACTTAGTTGAAACTATTCAACCAACTCAAAGGACGAATTTCCAGTTTGAATTTATAAAAATGAAATTATTTTGGATATTATGATGGACAAGCTCATATTTTTGCTAAATGTTCATATTTAAGACACAAAGATATTTTAAAATTATAGAGATAAAATATTTTTGGTAAGGAATAGGTTTGAAAAAGTATTACAATTTTGACTATGTCAAGTTTCATTCTTTTTCAAACCGAAACTGTAAGGAGGAACAAATAAAAATGGAAAATGATTGTATTTTAATAGTTGATGATGAGGAGAGAATGAGAAAGCTTATTAAAGATTTCTTAAAACAAAAAAATTATAATACAATGGAAGCTGCTGATGGTGAAGAAGCTTTAAAAGTGTTTTCTGAAAATCAAAATAGAATAAGATTAATATTATTGGATGTAATGATGCCTAAATTAGATGGCTGGTCTGTATTAAGACAGATTAGACAAACTTCTAAAGTGCCAATTATGATGCTTACAGCAAGAGGCGAAGAACAAGATGAATTGTTCGGCTTTGAGTTAGGCGTGGACGAGTATATTTCTAAGCCATTCAGTCCTAAGATACTTGTTGCAAGAGTAGAGGCAATATTAAAAAGAACAGCAGGAGATAATAAAGAAATAAAAGACTATGGTGGAATTCAAATAGACAATCAAGGAAGGACTGTTTCGGTTGATGGAAAGCAAATTGAACTTAGTCTAAGAGAATATGAGTTATTAGTATATTTAGTAGAGAACCAAGGAATCGCATTGTCAAGAGATAAAATATTAAACAATGTATGGAACTATGACTATTATGGAGATTCTAGAACTATAGATAGTCATATAAAAAAGATAAGACACAAGCTAGGAAAAAAAGGCAAATATATAGAAACAATAAGAGGAATTGGATATAAGTTTGAAGTTAAAAAGTAGTAAATCCTTGAAAAATAATTACAATTTTGACTGCGTCAAATATCATTTCAAACGCGGTTACATACACCACGTATGCGCCCTTGCCTTTGAAATTCATTTTCCTTGTCAAAATTTAATTCTTTTCCAAGTAAGTTCGTGCAAAGGAGGAATATAATTAAGAGTGAAAAAAACAAGATTTAAGTCCGTTCGTGTAAAGCTTTTTATTACACTCAGTGTCATAGTAATATTTATTGTTGCACTGCTGGTTATAATGAACAGCATGGTATTAGAGACTTTTTACATGGTTTCTAAAATAAATTCTGTAAAAAAAGAGTACAATAAAATTAACGATATGTATAATAATAATGAAAGTTCAATTCTCTTAAAAATAAGAAATGATGCTCTGGCTAATAATTTTGATATAATGGTAGAAAATGAGGATTATATGCTAGTATTTTCTACTAACGAAAATTTTTCCAATATGATTAGTCAAAATTTAGAGAATAATAGACTGAAATTGTTTGGAAAAAGAGAAAGAGTTTTATATTCGAATAACAATATGGAAATAAAAAAAGTAACGACGTCTAGTCTAAATAGCATATTGTTATCTGGTGAATTAGATAATGGCTATAAAATTTATATTCAAATTCCAATTTCTGCAATAGAGGAGAGCGTTAGAATTTCTAATAATTTGTTGTTGATAATTGGAGTAATTGCTATTGTAATAGCAGGAATTGCAGTTTCGTACGTTTCTAGAAGGTTTACCAACCCAATACTAGAATTGAATGTTATTGCAAATAAGATGTCTAAATTAGATTTTAGCAAAAAATATGAACCAACAGGGTCTAATGATGAGATAGATGAACTTGGAAAAAGTATAAATTTGATGTCTCAAAAGTTGGAAGGAACAATAAAACAACTACGTAGCAGTAATATAGAACTAGAAAGAGACATCGAAGAAAAGTCTAAAATAGATGAAATGAGAAAACAATTTATTTCTGATGTATCACATGAGTTGAAAACGCCGATTGCATTGATACAAGGCTATGCAGAGGGATTAGTTGAAAATGTAAATGCTGATGATGAATCTAGAAAATACTATGCAGAAGTTATTTTAGATGAGTCTAATAAAATGGATAAATTGGTAAGACAACTACTAGAACTTATGAGGCTAGAATATGGAAAAAGAGAGTTTAACAACGACACTTTTAATATATGCGAGCTAATACAGGAAGTAATAAGAAAATGTAATGTTATGCTAGAAGAAAAGGGTATAAAAGAAGTAAGATTTGAAGCAGACAAAAAGGTAAATGTGTATGCTGACGAATTCTACATAGAGCAGGCGTTTACAAACTATTTTACAAATGCAATTAAGCATACAAAAGAAATAAATGGTGAAAAATATATAGAAATAAAATTAAAAGAAGATAAAGAAAAACATAAAGTAAAAATATCGGTATTTAATACAGGAGACACATTGTCAGAAGAAAACCTAGAAAGAATTTGGGGAAGATTTTACAAAGTTGATGAATCTAGAAATAGAGCAGATGGTGGTACAGGAATAGGGCTTGCACTTGTTAAAGCAATAATGAATAACTACAATTCTAAATATGGTGCAGTAAATAGAGAAAATGGCATTGAGTTTTATTTTGATATTCAGACAGATGCAGGGATTGAAAAATAATTACAATTTTCCGATCTAGGGAGTAAAGAGAACCAATGTTAAACATATGTGAAAAATGAAAGGGAGAAGTTGTAATGAGTAGAAATCAAGTTAATAATCCAGATGATTTAAGAAAAACAGTAAAGAATGGAAAAAATAAAAGAAAAAAAGCTAATAAAAAAGCTTTAACTAGACTGTTACTTTTAATAGTTGTAATAGTAGTAATTGTTATGGTCGCTAAGAATATTAGTAAAAACAAAAAGATAAAATTAGAAGAAGTAACAGAATATAACTATTTTTCTACGCTTATTGGCGAAAAGGCGGGAGTAATAGACAAGACTGGAAAGACAGTAATAGAGCCGCAATATGATTCTGTTCAGATTCCAAACCCTTCTAAAGCAATATTTATTTGTATGAACAAAGATGGAACAACAAAGGTATTAAATGCAAATAACAAAGAAGTTTTAACAAAATACAAAAATGTACAAGCCATTCCAAATAATAATACATCAATTTCTAATACGTATCAAACTCAAATTTTGAAATATCAAGATGGAGAAAAGTATGGATTGGTTAGCATTGATGGTAAAGAAATAACATCGGCAATTTATGATAGTATAGAAACCTTAGAATATAAAGACGGAGTATTAAGAGTTCAAAAAGATGGCAAATATGGACTTATAGACATAAATGGAGAAGAAATTGTAAAACCAGAATACAATTCGATTACAACAGATGGGTACTATAATGAAGAAACAAAATATGAAAAAGCAGGCTATATTGTAAATGTAAGAACAGACAATGGCTATAGATATGGTTATATAAATTATAAGAATAGACAAACACTAGATACAATTTACACAAATGTAAAAAGAATAACTTCTTTGAAAGATGATGAAACAGTATATTTAATAACATATAAAAATGGAATGGCTGGAGTATTAAAAAATGGCCAAACACTTATAGATAATCAATATGAAGACATTGACTTTGATAGTGAAAACAAAATATTTGTATTGCAACAAAATGCAAAACAGGGAGTATACGATTTAGATGGAAGCATGATATTGCCAATTCAATATGAAAATATTACATTTGCAGGAAGCTATCTAAACGCAGAAAAAGACGGGAAACTATTGGTATTTGATGTTGCAGGAACTTTGCAGAGCGATGATAGCTATAAGAGTGTAGAAAAAGTTGCAAATGGAAAATATAGTATAACAATAGATAGAAACAATCAATATGGGGTAATAGATCAAAACAAAATATCAGTAATAGAAAATAAATATTCAAACATTTCATATGCATTTGGAGATTACTTTATAGTATCAAATGGTAGAAAATCTGGAGTGCTAGATGTTAGTGGCAATACAGTAATACCACTGGAAAAAGATACAATTCAAAACATAAAAGGAACAAACATAGTACAAATAATAGATTCAAACACAAAAACTTCTGAAATATATAACAAAAAAATGGAAAAAGTGTTAGAATTAACAGACATTCGTGTTTATATAAAAGACAATTATTTAAAAGTAACATCAGCAAATGGAATAGCTTATTTAGACTATGACGGAAACAAAAAAGATGCAAAAGACATATTCACAAACAACGAAATATTTGCAAAAGAACAAAATGGCAAATGGGGATATGTTGACAAAAATGGAAATACAGTTGTAGATTTTAAATATGATATGGCAATAGACCTTAATGAATATGGCTTTGGAGCTGTTAAGCAAAATGGAAGATGGGGCGTAGTGGATTCTAAAGGAAACGAAGTAAAAGCACCAACATATGAATTAAATGAATATGCACCAAACTTTATAGGCGAATATTATGAGGTAAGTAGTTTGTATGAGGTGGCATATTTTACAAATGAGATATAAATGGTTGAAAAATAATGTGATTAAATAATTATGAATTTGTAGCATAAATGGAGGATGAAAATGGAAAATTATAATTTAGAAAGTGCCAGGGAACTTGTAAATTCAGCTGAAAAAGAGTTATCAAAAGAGTTTGAAAAGGCTGAAGAAATATGTGAATTTAATAGTGAAAAAGTATTAAAAGCTTTTCAAGAAAATAGAGTAAATGAAGCGGATTTTGGAAGTACTACAGGTTATGGTTATGGAGATATTGGAAGAGAAAAAATAGAAAAGGTTTTTGCTGATGTTTTAAGGGCAGAGGACTGTATCGTAAGAGGCCAATTTATATCTGGAACACATGCTTTAACAGTTGCATTATTTGCTTTTTTAAGACCTGGAGATACAATGCTAAGCATAAATGGTAAGCCATATGATACACTAGATGAAGTAATTGGAATTGCAGAAAATCCAAGTTCATTAAAATCATTTGGGGTAAAGTATGAACAAATCGATTTAATAAATGACGACTTTGACTATGAAAAAATAACAGAGAGATTAAAACAGTCAAAAGTAAAATTAATAGAAATTCAACGCTCAAAAGGTTATGCTTTAAGAAAGAGTATTTCATTAGATAAGGTTGAAAGAGTAATTAAAGCAATAAGAGAAGTAGACAAAGACGTAATAATAATGATAGACAACTGCTATTGTGAATTTGTATCAAAAAGAGAGCCATTAGAAGTAGGAGCCGATGTAATAGTAGGTTCACTTATAAAAAACCTAGGTGGAGGAATTGCTCCAAATGGTGCATACATAGCAGGTAGAAAAGACTTAGTAGAGCTTGCAGCAGAAAGATTAACAGTTCCAGGAGAAGGAAAAGGTGTTGGTCCAACTTTAGGCATAAACAGAAGTCTTTTGCAAGGATTATTTTTAGCACCAAGTGTTGTAAAAGCAAGCATAAAAACAGCAATATTAACCAGCAAAGTAATGGAAATGTTGGGCTACAAAGTAGAACCAAGATTTGATGCAGAAAGAGTAGACATAGTTCAAACTATAGAATTTGGTGACAGAGAAAAATTAATAAAATACTGCCAAGGAATACAAGCTGGTTCACCAGTAGATTCAGACTCTTTGCCAGAACCATGTGATACCCCGGGGTACCAAGACCAAATAATAATGGCATCTGGAAGTTTCACACAAGGTTCTTCAATAGAGCTATCTTGCGATGGACCGCTAAGAGCTCCATTTGTTGGATTCCAACAAGGTGCATTAACATACGAATATGGAAAATTAGGATTAATAAAAGCAATTGCTCAATAGGAACGCCCCTTTTTGGGCGAAAAGAAAGGATTTTTAATGAAGGTTGTAGTAATTGGTGGTGGTCCAGCTGGAATGATGGCTGCGATAACTGCTAGCAAAAATGGAAATGAAGTTTATTTGCTAGAAAAAAATGATAGATTAGGTAAGAAGTTACTTATTACAGGTAAAGGCAGATGTAACATTACAAGTAGTCTGGATATAAAGGATTTTATACAGAATGTTCCGGGAAATGGCAGATTTTTGTATAGTGCTTTTGATAATTATACGAATTTAGATATAATCAATTTCTTAAAAGAGCACGGTGTTAGTGTAAAAGAAGAAAGAGGAAATAGAATATTTCCGACTTCAGATAAATCACTCGATGTGTTAAAGGCTTTTGAAGCCGAGCTAAAAAATAAAAGAGTAAAAATAAAATTTAACACTAAAGTTGTGGGAATAGAAACTAAAGAAAATAAAGTAGTAAGTGTAATGTACGAAGATGAGAATGGTGGGCAAAAGAAAATTTCAGCAAACAAAGTAATTCTTGCGACTGGTGGAAAAACATATTCTGCAACAGGTTCTACTGGAGACGGATATGAAATTGCTCAAAAATTAGGACATACAATAGTGCCTGTAAAACCATCACTTGTTCCATTAACAGCAGAAGGCGAATCTTTAAATATTTGTAAACAAATGCAAGGCTTAAGCCTAAGAAATGTTCAAATAAAATTGATTGATACAAACAAAAACAAGACAATATATGAAGATTTTGGAGAAATGCTATTTACACATTTTGGAGTATCTGGGCCAACAATATTGAGTTCATCAGCACATTTACTAAGATATAAAAATGTAGAAAACCTCTTAAAAGAAGGAAAAATACAGCTTGTAATAGATTTAAAACCAGCATTACAACAAGAAAAACTTGATAACAGAATACAAAGGGACTTTTTAGAAGGAAAGAACAAAGAATTCAAAAATTGTTTAAACAATTTATTGCCACAAAAAATGATTGATACGGTAGTTGAATTATCAAAAATAAATCCATATAAAAAAGTAAACGAGATTACAAGAGAAGAAAGAATGAACCTAGTAAAACTCCTAAAAAACTTTACTATTACAATATCTGGATTTAGACCCATAGAAGAAGGAATTGTAACTTCTGGTGGAATAAATGTAAAAGAGATAAATCCAAAAACAATGGAATCAAAGATAGTTAATGGATTGTATTTTGCAGGAGAAATAATAGATGTAGACGCATATACTGGTGGATTTAACTTGCAAATTGCATATTCTACAGGATTTACGGCAGGCTCAGAATGCTAGAAAGGAAAATGAATTGAAGTTTTGTACTTTAAAGGAGGCTTCTACTGCAGAGATTGTGGAGAAAAAATCTCGATTTATTGCAAATAGCTGCCATATAGAGAGTAAAGAAGAAGCGGAAGAAAAAATCAATTTAATAAAAAAGAAATACTATGACGCAAAGCACAACTGTTTTGCGTTTAGTATCGTTGATAAAGATGGAAACTTATTAGAAAAGAGCAGTGATGATGGAGAACCATCTGGGACAGCCGGCCGACCGATCTTGGAAGTGATCAATGGAAAAGAATTAACTAATATATTAATCGTCGTAACGCGATATTTTGGTGGAACGCTTCTTGGAACAGGAGGGCTTGTCAGAGCATATTCACAGTCTGCACAGGCAGGCATTATGGCAAGTAAAGTGATCCGTAAGGAAGTCGGTTATCGTGTCAGTATCGACACGGATTATAATGGAATCGGAAAATTACAGTATGTTGCGATGCAAAATAATATCGCAATTCTTGATACACAATATACCGACAAAGTACAAATGATATTGTTAGTGCCTATAGAGCAGACAGAAAGTTTGTTAAAAGAAGTGACGGAAGCGACAGCAGGACAGTCTGTCTGGTCACAGGAGAAAGAGCCGGTTCATTTTGCTGTGATCGATAAAGAAGTAGTTGTTTTTTAGGAAGAGAGAAAAAAGATGGATTTGTTTGATTACATGAGAGAACAGAATAAAGAAAATGAATCTCCGCTTGCATCCAGATTGCGACCGACTACACTTGATGAAGTGGTCGGACAGGAACATATTATTGGAAAAGGGAAACTCTTATATCGTGCGATCAAAGCAGATAAATTAAGTTCTATTTTGTTTTATGGACCGCCCGGTACAGGAAAGACAACCTTGGCTAAGGTGATCGCGAATACAACGAGTGCTGAATTTATGCAGATCAATGCGACTTCCGCAGGCAAAAAAGATATGGAAGAGGTCGTACAGAAAGCAAAAGACAATGCCGGGATGTATGGCAAGAAGACAATTCTTTTTATTGACGAGATCCATCGTTTTAATAAAGGGCAGCAAGACTATTTACTGCCATTTGTAGAAGATGGTACTGTGATCTTAATTGGTGCTACAACAGAAAATCCGTATTTTGAAGTGAACGCAGCGTTATTGTCCCGTTCGATCATTTTTGAATTGCACCCGCTATCTGCAGAAAATATTAAAACGCTTTTGCAGCGTGCTGTTTCAGATGAAAAAGGACTGGCAGCTTACAAAGCCAAGATCGATCCGGATGCACTGGACTTTTTGGCAGAGATTTCCGGCGGAGATGCCCGTATGGCACTTAATGCGATTGAGCTGGGTGTACTTACAACACAGCGCAGTGAAGACGGTATCATTCATATTACACAGGAAGTAGCAACTGAGTGTATCCAGAAAAGGGTTGTCCGTTATGATAAGAGCGGCTGATTCGGATTCTCAAAAAATCAAAGAAAATGGGAACGCCT
>OGWV01000035.1_pt1 | contig 58339 bp, 54 predicted proteins | sample 1576081 | NCBI WGS metagenome assembly OGWV01 (sample SAMEA3541541, study PRJEB24748) | human gut metagenome | biome: human gut; feature: human-associated habitat; material: faeces | place: China | collected 2012 | reverse complement strand
CATATAAATTTACAGTAACAGGAACAGTAAATGGAACAACATATACAAAAGAAGTGAGTGTAACAGTAAATCAATTTAAAAATTCAATATTAGAAAATATAAATATTAAAATAGGAGATAGCGTAAACTATACATATGACACAGCAAGTAGCAGTTACACATTAGAATCAAAATATAGTGGATACAGCAGTAATAAAACAATAGCCCAAACAACAGGGTTAACATGGAAAATAATAAATGTAGATAAAGAAAATGATACAGTAGATATAATAAGTACAAACCCAACAAGTAGTACAGTAAGATTTTATGGAGCATTAGGTTATCATAATGGCCCATATATAATGAATAAGATATGTGAAGAATTGTATAGTAATAGTGCATTAAATGTAAAAGCAAGAAATATATGTTTATTGGATATGGAAAATCATCTAACAAAAGACGGAATAGCGACAAGAAATAAATATGCAAATTCAGTGCAATATGGAAAAACAAAGACATACAAAGATAACTATAGTTATTATCCGTTATTATATGATGGACAAAAGGGAGCAGGAGTAAATGTAACAGTAGCAAACGCAAGTACAATAATACAACCAGATACAACAAAAGGAAATGATCCATATAGCGAAAGTGTAGATACAACAGGTCCACTAACAGATAAAACATATAAACAAGCAGATAATAAGGTATTAACAGTAACACAAACATTATATAGTATACCAATAAATGAAGCAAATTATGGAGAAGCATATAAGGTATTAAATAATTCAACACCATATTGGGTTTCAGCACGATATGTTTATACTAACTCAAACGTTGCTGTCTTTGGAATGTATGATGCGGACATGAACTTGGGTGGTTATAACATGTTCTACTCGAATAAAGATGGTTACGACTATGATGACCGTCTTCGCCCCGTAGTTTCTCTACCATCTAGTCTCCTAACGGGAGAGCAGACAAATGGAGCTTGGAACTTGAGGTAAGTAGGACTTTGTCAAGATTAGTATGGTGCGACGGTGAAGGTTACATAGTGTAGGTGGAAATACAATGAACTAGGTAGGTGGGTGGAAAAAACACTACCTTTCCTAGTGCTATTAATCGAACAAGGTTTACATAATTAAAATGACAAAAAAATAGATACATAATAAATGAAAAGCTCATTCGGTACATGAAGAAACAGGCAAGGATGAGTTTTTTGTTATGCATAAAAAGAATAGACTCACAATAGACTCACAATAGACTCACAATTATACTGCAAAAACTATTGACTGCTAGGCTTAAATAAAATATAATAAACAAAGTTTATACGAGAAAAGTTAAATAGATATAACATTTATGAGGAGCATTAGAAATGAAAAAAAACAATGGTATGGGAATAATAAAATTAATTTTGATGGTGGTTTTAATAGTGGTTGTGGTTACAACTGCTGTGTATTTTACACGCAAAAAATATAGAGAAGTAAAAGCAGAAACTATAAAAACAGATATGTTACAAGTGCAATGGAAATTAAAAGACTACATTGATAAACAGACCGTAAAAGGAGAAGAAAAGAAATATCTTGGTACTAAAATTAGCGAGATGCAAGATAACGAAATAATTAAAGATTTTCTTGTTAAGAATATAATTTCAGAAGAAGAATACGATAAATACTATGTTTTGCAAGACGAAAATTTGGCAGAAGCTGGGCTAGAAATTACAAATTACGAGGGCAGTTATTTCTTAATTAATTATAATACATATGAAGTAATAGATACAAAAGGATATAATAAATCTGATGACGAGATATTGTACAAATTAACTGATATAAATAAGAAAGATGATGAAAATACGACTTCTGAAAATGACAATGTTATTGAAGAAACAACAGAAAAAAATAATGAAAATGAAAAGAATGATGAAGGCTAGAACTATAGAAATTTAAGCAAAAAATAAAAGATTGTTTCTTATCAGAGATGATTAAAATAACTACTTGAAAAAGCTATTAGTTATGATATAATATATGCAGAATAAGAAAGTGTAGGTGGATTAAAATGCCCAATATACCACAAAGTACAGAAAAAATAATTCAAGAATTTATAGATCGAGTAAATAAATTGCTAGGAAAAAGAGTAAAGAAGATTATACTATATGGCTCTTATGCTAGAGGAGATTACAACGAAAACTCGGATATAGATATAATGATACTTACAGATTTAACAAACGAAGAAATAATAGAATATAGAGAATTAGTATCTAATATAGCATTTGATATAGAATTTGATACAAACTTTGAAGTAATGATTTCTCCGTTAGTAAAAAACATAGAAAAATTTGAATATTGGTTAAAGGCATTACCATTTTATATGAATGTTCAGAAAGAAGGAGTGGTTTTGAGTGGTGCAGAAAATATCTAAAGAACTTGCAAAACATAGATTAGAGCAGGCAAAAGAAGATTTAGAAGCTGGAAAATTATTGTATGATAAAAATTTCTATAAATCAGCAAATAACAGAGCATATTATTCAATATTTCATAGCATTAAAGCTGTGTTAGCACTTGAACCGATTGATTTTAAAAGACATAAAGATGTGCTTGCGTATTTTAATAAAAATTATATAAATAAAGAGATTTTTCCAAGAATGATGGGAAGAAAAATTCAAAATGCAAGTGCAATTAGAGAAGATAGTGACTATGATGATGAATTTATTGTAGATGCCGATAAGACAAATGAACAATTAAAAACAGCAGAAGAACTAATTGAACTAGTAGATAAATATATTAATGAAAATTAAAGAAATAGAGACAATTAGTAAGAGATTGTCTCTATTAATAGTTATACTAAGAGAGGAAAGTAGAATGAAGGAAAAAGAAGAACAACGATTAATTCAACTAAAAGCGATAGAGGAAGAAATTCATAATTCTGGAGTAGAATATATATGTGGAATAGATGAAGCTGGACGTGGACCTCTTGCAGGACCTGTTGTAATTGCTGCAGCAATAATGCCAAGAAATTCTATGATCGAAGGTGTAAATGATTCTAAAAAGGTATCAGAAAAGAAAAGGGAAGAATTATATGAAATTATAACTAAAGAAGCTATTAGTTATGGTGTTGGAATTATAGACCAAAAAGAAATTGATAGAATTAATATTCTAAATGCTACTAAGGAAGGGCTTACAATGGCTGTAAAAGAGCTTAATCCAAGACCAGATTTGATAATAGTAGATGCATTAACAAAAATAGATACTGATGGGATACCATATCAGTCTATTATAAAGGGAGATGCTAAATGCTATTCAATATCTGCAGCTTCAATAATTGCAAAGGTTACAAGGGATAGAATTATGAGACAGTGGGATGAAATATATCCTCAATATGGGTTTGCAAAACACAAAGGATATGGTACTGCAGAACACATAAAAGCATTAAAAGAATATGGACCATGCCCTTTACATAGAGAATCGTTTATTAAACATTTTGTATAAAAGAGGAAGAAAGAAATGAACATTTTAGATATAATTGAAGAAAAGAGAGATGCGAAAGAATTAAATAAGGAAGAAATTGAATTTTTTGTAAAAGGCTATACAGATGGTAGCATACCAGATTATCAAGCTGCTGCTTTAGTTATGGCAATTTACATAAATGGAATGACAAAAGAAGAGACAACTAATTTAGCTTTAGCCATGGCATATTCTGGAGATGTATTAGATTTATCAGATATTGGAGAGGTTGTAGATAAACATAGCACAGGTGGAATTGGAGATAAAATCACATTAATTCTAATGCCAATAGTTGCAGCGTTAGGCGTAAAAGTTGCTAAGATGTCTGGAAGAGGACTGGGAGCAACTGGTGGTACAAAGGATAAATTGGAGGCAATTCCGGGATATAGAACAGAGATTGAAATTGATGAATTTATAGAAAATGTAAAGAAAATTGGGATAAGTTTGATTGGTCAAACTCTAAATTTAGCTCCAGCAGACAAAAAATTATATGCTTTAAGAGACACAATTAGTTGTACTGCTAATATTCCACTAATAAGCTCTAGTATAATGAGCAAGAAAATTGCAGCAGGAGCAAATAAAATAGTTTTAGATGTAACCTGTGGAAGTGGTGCATTCATGAAAACAGTAGGAGAAGCAAGAGAATTGTCTAAGACCATGATTGACATTGGAAAGCTAGCAAATAAAGAAACTGTATGCATAATAACAAACATGGATCAACCTTTAGGAACTATGGTGGGAAATACACTTGAAGTTATAGAAGCAATAGAAGCGTTAAAAGGCAATATGCAAGATGATGTAAAAAATGTTGTATTAGAATTAGGTGCTTATATATTAAAACTGGATGGAAAAGGAGATAACATTCAAGAAAATAAAGAGAAAATTGAGCAAGTAATATCAAATGGAGAAGCATATAGAAAATTCTTGCAATTAGTTGAAAATCAAGGTGGAGATATCAGCTACATAGAAAATACAGAAAAATTTACAAAGGCTAAATATAAAATGCCAGTAGAAGCGGTAAAGACTGGATATGTACAAAAACTAAATGCAGAAGATGTAGGAAAAATAGCAATGCATTTAGGTGCAGGCAGAATGAAAAAAGAAGATAACATAGACTATGCCGTTGGAATAGAACTACTAAAAAAAGTGGGATGCCAAGTGGAACAGGGTGAAACAATAGCATACATATATGCCGACGATGAACAAAAAGGCAGAGAAGCCGTAGAAAAATTGCAACAAACATATGAAATAGGTGAACAAAATGTGGAAAAAGTTGCAGATATAATTGAAATAATTGAATAAACTACAAAAAGATATCATTTTATAAAACTTAACATGTCGTGCTAGGTCGGGCTATTTAGCCTTCAAAAAGTGCACTTCCAGTCTCTTTTTATAAAATGATATCTTTTTTCCGTATTTTTATAAGGAAATATTGTGCATTTTATTTGTTTCTGAGTTTAAGCCTAAGTTTGTTAAAGTAGTGTATACATTTTTATCTTGTAAAAATCTATTTACATTTTTTAAAGAAACTCCAGTAGATTCTGCTAAAGATTCAACGGTTACAGAAGAATCGGCCTCACTTAAAAAAGTTTTTAAATGGTTTATTTCATGTTCATCTTTAGATTGACAATTAGGGCATACTGAGTTTTTTGAAGCAAAAAAGCTTCCACAACGTTCACATCTATTTAAATTCATTTGTTACCTCCTATGAAAAATATTAATTTCAAAAGAATTCTATCATAAAAATGTCAAAATATAAATAGAAAAATCAAAAAATGTAGAAAATGAAAAAAATAGTTATAAAAAATTTAAAAATGTGATAAAACACCGTCGAAAACCTTCTAAAAATGTGAGAAAACTTAAAATTTCAAAAAAAGCTTGATTTCTAGCTATTTGTTGTGATATAATAGTTTCTGTTAAAAATACGCACACAAATTCCAGTTTAAAAGCAGTGCTTTTGTAAAATCTATTTAAATGCAAAAGTTCTTTTAAATGCTAAAGATTTGTGGAGGGTAAAAACTAAAAGGAGGAACAAAAAATGGCAGTAGTTGCAATGAAACAATTACTAGAAGCTGGTGTTCATTTCGGACATCAAACAAGAAGATGGGATCCTAGAATGGCTGAATATATATTCCAAGCTAGAAACGGAATTCACATCATCGATTTACAAAAAACATCAAAAAAATTAGATGAGGCTTATGCTTTCTTAAAAGAGCAAGCTGAAGAAGGAAAAACAGTTCTATTTGTAGGAACAAAGAAACAAGCTCAAGACTGCATGAAAGAAGCAGCTGAAAAATGTGGTATGTACTACGTTAACCAAAGATGGTTAGGTGGAATGCTTACAAACTTTGCTACAATCGAAAAAAGAATTGAAAGATTAAATAAATTAGAAAAAATGGAAGAAGACGGAACTTTCGAAGTATTACCTAAGAAAGAAGTTATTCTTTTAAAGAAAGAAATGGATAAACTAGAGAAAAATCTAGGTGGAATCAAAAACATGAAAGAAATGCCTGGAGTTTTATTCATAGTAGATCCTAAAAAAGAAAGAAATGCTATATTAGAAGCTAAAAAATTAAATATTCCTACAATAGGATTAATCGACACAAACTGCAACCCAGATGATGTTGATTACGTTATCCCAGGAAATGATGATGCTATAAGAGCAGTTAAATTAATAGCTGATACAATGGCTAATGCAGTAATCGAAGGTAGACAAGGAGAAACTCTAGAAGTTACATCAGATTCTGAAGATGCTATGGAGACAGAAGAAGCTACAGCTCCAACAGATATGGAAGAAGTAGTTGAAGCAGCTAGCGATGCTGAATAATTTATAGTTTATAAAAATAATTAATAAACAATACCAAAGGGGTAGGGCGGCTGCCCTATCCTTTAATGTTTGACTCTAGTAAAATTGATGGGTTAGACATTAAAAAAAAATTAAATCACCCCAAAAGGGGCGTCCCTAATGGGCGAAAAATAAGGAGGATATAAAATGATAACAGCAAGCCAAGTAAAGGAATTAAGAGAAAAAACAGGTGCAGGAATGATGGAATGCAAGAAAGTTTTAACAGAAACAGATGGTGACATTGAAAAAGCAATGGAACTATTACGTGAAAGAGGAATAACAAAAGCTGCTAAAAAGGCATCTAGAGTTGCTGCAGAAGGATTAGTAGGTAGCTACATTTCAGAAGATGGAAAAGTAGGTGCTATAGCTGAAGTTAATGCTGAGACAGATTTCGTAGCAGAGAATGCAGAATTCAAACAATTTGTTAATGATATTGTAAAGCAAGTTGCTTTAAATAACCCAGCTGATGTTGAAGCTTTATTAGAAGAAAAATTCATAGCAGATCCAGAAAAAACTGTTAAAGAAGCTTTAACAAATAAAATAGCTACAATCGGAGAAAACATAACAATAAGAAGATTTGTTAGATACGAGACAACAGATGGAACATTAGGACAATATGTTCATGGAGCTGGAAAAATAGCTGTATTAGTAGAAATGAAAAATGCAGATGCAGAATTAACAAAAGACATTTGTATGCAAATAGCTGCTTCTAAGCCAGAATTCTTAAACAGAGAACAAGTTCCACAAGAAAGAGTAGACAAAGAAATGGAAATACTAAAAGTTCAAGCTATGAATGAAGGAAAGCCAGAAGCTATAGCTGAAAAAATGGTACAAGGAAGAATTGGGAAATTCTATTCAGATATCTGCTTAGTAGACCAAGAATTTGTTAAAGATATGGACAAAAAAGTTAGCCAATTATTAAAAGAAAAGAATGCAGAAGTTGTTAGATTTGCAAGACTTGAAAAAGGTGAAGGAATAGAGAAAAAAGAAGAAAACTTTGCTGAAGAAGTTGCAAAACAATTAAAATAGAATAAGAACTAAAAATAACAAAAGAAAGTTGAAAATATTGAAGAAAAATTCAATATATCAACTTTCTTTTTTATTGTATTTTGTATTGCTCTTTGCTCTAGAAACTGGTATAATTAGCATGTAAAATTAACAACAACACAGAAAATAGATTAAAAGAAATTATAAATCAATTTTGCTGTATGTGCATTCAAATAAAGCGAGGAAGGAAATTAATTAATGAAAACATCTGAGAAAAAAGAGGTAAAGGAAAAAGCAAAAAAAGAAGATTCACAAAAAGTTAAGAATATAAAATTTCATATACTTGCAATTTTTTGCATTATAATTTTTTGTGCATCAATTTGTCCTGTAACAATGCAAAATGATACGTATTATACGATAAAAATAGGTGAACACATAATTAATACTAAAACTGTGGATATGCAAGACCCATTTTCATGGCATGAGTTACCATATACATATCCTCATTGGGCTTATGATGTAATGATTTATTTGATATATAATTTAGGAGGATTTTTAGGAATTTTTATATCAACAATAGTATTTGCGTGCATATTAGGTATTCTAATGTATTGTACAAACTATAAAATATCTAAAAACAAACTAATCTCGTTTGCAATTACAATTGGTGGAATGTTCTTGATAAAAGATTATATAGCAGCAAGAGCACAACTTGTAACATTTATATTGCTTGAACTTACAATTTTATTAATAGAAAATTTCTTAGAAAAGAAAAAAGTAGGCTATGCTATTGGAATTATAGTTATATCTACAGCAATAGCAAACTTACATTGTGCTGTATGGCCATTTTTCTTTGTAATATTCTTGCCATATATTGCAGAATATTTAATATTTACTGTAATTGATACTCAGCCAGTTTACAGAATAAGAAAAAAATATTATGATATAAAAATAAAAAATTACAATAAAAAAATAGAAAAAGAAGCAATAGAAGAAAATAAAAAAATATTAGATGAAAAATTAAAAAAAGTAATAACAGTAAAAGAGAAATTTGAAGAAAAGAATGCAAAAATATTAAAAAATAGAGAAGCAAAAAGAAAAGAACCATATAAAATAAGATATAACAAAAATAAAAATGCAAAATGGCTTATATTAATAATGGCTATATGTGTTCTAACAGGGTTATTAACACCATTAGGAGATACACCATACACATACTTATACAAGACAATGAAAGGAAATACAACTAAGAGTATAAGTGAACATTTGCCATTAACACTAATAAATAATAAAGAAATGTTGGTTGTACTAACTGCAACATTAGCATTATTGATTTTTACAGACACAAAAATAAGATTAAAAGATTTATTCATGTTTGCGGGTTTAACATTATTAATGTTTATGACTAGAAGGCAAGAATCTATGCTAGTATTGCTCGGAAGTGCTGTTTTAGCAACATTAATAACACAGTTGTTTATGAAATATGACTCAAAGGGATTAAAAGAATTCGAAGATATTGCAGTATCGTCACTTGGAACTATTGCAGTTGTTTTACTAATTGTACTACTATCTGTAATAGAAATAAAACCAAAATTAGATGATAAATTTGTAAATCCATCAACATATCCAGTTGATGCAGCAAAATATATTAAAGAAAATTTGGATGTAAATTCAATTAAATTATTTAATGAATACAATTACGGAAGTTATCTATTATTTGAAGGAATTCCTGTTTTTATAGATTCAAGAGCAGATTTATATGCACCTGAATTTAATGGAGTAAAAGGAAAAGACGGAAAATATGAAGGACAAGATATTTTTTCAGATTATATAAATACTTCAAATATATCTAAATATTATGAAAATACATTTAATACTTATGGAATTACTCATGTAATTTTATATAAGAATTCAAAGCTGAATATATTCTTATCAAGAAGTGACAGATATAAAGAATTATATTCGGATAAAAAGTTTGTAATATATGAAAGAGACTAAAAATGACGGAAAAGAAGAAATTTAAATTAAGCATAACCATTTTAATTATTATTGCAATAATTTTAATTGACCAAGTTAGCAAAATATTGGTAATAAATTTTGTAAAGCAAGACGTTGGAATAATTACGTTAATCAAAAAAAGTGAAGAGATAAAGATTGCTGACGTTATTATTTCTATATTATCTGACTGTGTTGTGTTTACAGTTATAATCAAGTTTTTAAAAGAACAAAGCAAATATATGTCCACAAAAGTGAAATATTCACTTGCCGTAATATTAGGCGGAGGAATAAGTAATTGCATAGATAAGATTTGGAATGGAGAGGTTATAAATTTTATAAAAATAGGGAGATTACCTTCGGTAAACATCGCATATATTCTATACATTATAGGCTGGATTACATTCTTAATATTTATGGTAAAGAACACTTTGAATATTAAAGCAGATTTGAAGAATATAGAAGAGAAAATACGAAATATTGGAAGAGATTAATTGAAAAGGAAGATAAAATTGGAAGAATTAATTGTAAAGGAGAATAATCAAAAAAGACTAGACTCTTATGTAACAGATAAATTAAGTAAAGTGTCTAGAACAACTGCTCAAAGGCTTATAGAAGAGGAAAAAATTCTAGTAAATGGAAAAAAGCAGAAAGCTTCTTATAAACCTGAAGAAGGAGATGTAATAAGCATAGAAATACCAGAAGCAAAAGATGTTGAATTAAAAGCACAGGATATTCCTGTGCCTGTTGTATATGAGGATAATGATATAATTGTTGTAAATAAGCCGAAGGGAATGGTAGTTCACCCTGCTAATGGAAACCCAGATGGAACGCTTGTAAATGCAATTCTTGCAATGTGTAAAGACAGTCTGTCTGGAATAGGTGGAGAAATAAGACCTGGAATTGTACATAGATTAGATAAAGATACATCTGGACTTCTTATAGTTGCCAAAAATGATGAGGCTCATATGAATATGAGTAAGCAGATTCAAGAAAGAAAGGTTACTAAAAAATATATTGCATTAGTTAGAGGTGTTGTTGCCGAAGATGAGGCTACTATAGATTTACCTATTGCAAGAAGCACGAAAGACAGAAAGAAAATGGCTGTTGACCCTAAGGGGAAGAATGCTGTAACACACTTTAAAGTGCTAAAAAGATATGATAATTATACTTTATTAGAATTGAAAATAGATACTGGTAGAACTCATCAAATAAGAGTACATATGTCTTATATAGGACATCCTGTGGTAGGAGATGAAGTGTATTCTAATGGTAAGAATGAATTTGGGGTGCAAGGACAAATGCTTCATGCACGTTACTTACAATTTAAACACCCGATAACTGGCAAGGAGCTAAGCTTAGAAGCGCCAATACCGGAATATTTTGAAGAAGTACTAGAAAAGCTAAAAAATAGAGAAATTGATAAAAAATGAAATCAACTTAAACTTAATTGTATGTAAAACAATAAATAGTACAAAAATATAAAAAAATTTATAATCTAATCGTATTTTGTATTCAAATTAGAATTAGTAAAATTAGAAAGGAGTGAAATTGTGGAAGAAAGATTACAAAAATATCTGGCCAATAATGGAATTGCAGCAAGAAGAAAATGTGAAGAATTTATATTAAATGGCAGAGTGAAAGTAAATGGCAAAGTTGTAACAGAACTCGGAACTAAAATAAATCCAGATAAAGACATAATAGAATTTGATGGTAAAAAAGTTGAAAAGGTAGAAAAACATGTATATATATTACTTAACAAACCAATTGGTTATGTGACTACTGTGAAAGACCAGTTTGATAGACCAACTGTGTTGGATTTAGTAAAAATAAAAGAAAAAGTACTACCTGTGGGCAGATTAGATATGTATACATCTGGAGCATTAATGCTTACAAATGATGGAGAATTTATAAATAAAATCACACATCCAAGTCATGAAGTGGAAAAAACATACACTGTAACAGTAAAAGGAATTGTAACTCAAGATGATGTTGAAAAATTAAAAAACGGTGTAGAAATACCAGTTGATGAAAAGAGTGAGGAAACATTTGTTACAAGTCCAGCTAAAGTAAAAATTCTAAAAACAGATGAAGAGAAAAATTTTTCAAGATTGCAAATAACCATTCATGAAGGCAAAAATAGGGAAGTAAGAAAAATGTGTGAGGCAATAGGTAGAAAAGTACTTGCTTTACATAGAAGAAAAATTGCAGATTTGGATGTTAAAAATCTAGAAATAGGAAAATGGAGATATTTAGCAGATAATGAAATAAAAAAATTGTTAGAGCTTGACAAATAGGTCAAAGTGTGGAAAAATAGATAATGTAGAGTACTAAATTGTATTTTATAAATTATAGGGGGAATTAGAATGATAGAAGATTCAGAAATAAAAACAACAGTCTCACCTTTTGCGATAAGACCAGGAGAAATTAAAGTATTTGATGGAAAAGATGGTTATGTATCAATGAACCAAATAATCCAAAAAATAAATGTAGGTCATATAAATGATTTACATTTTAGAATAATGGAAATTGTTAATGAATATGAGTTCATAACATCTAGACAGTTGTTTAAATTATTAGAAAAAGAAAAATTTGAACTTAAATCACAGGATAAACTAAACAATAAATTAGAACAACTAGTTAAATCAAAAATATTAACACGATATTATTTCAATTCAGAAGATGGTAAGGGAATATACAGAATATACTGCCTAGAAAAAATGGGCAAATATTTATTAAATTCTAGAGGAGTAGAATGTAAATGGCAACCAACAGATAATACAAAACCAGTTGCAATGATAAAGAAAAGATTAGCAAGCAATCAACTTCTAATTTCTTATAAAGAAAAAGTACAAGCTTTTGATTCATTCCAAATAAAAGTACCTATGAATGCGAAAATACTTGGAAAACAATTTAAAGCTACTGGTGGGAAAGTTACTCTAAGCAAGAATGGAAAATCAATAGATTTCATTTTTGAAGTAATTCGTAGAGAAGATGATTGGCAAAAAAAACTTGCAGATAAAATGAAATTGTATAAAGACTTCTATGAAAACTTTGTAGCAATGGATTCTGGGTTTAAAACAATACCACAATTAATTTTACTATGTGAAGATGAAAAGCATATGGCGGAAACATTTAGAGAAATTGTTGTAAATGGATTAGGCATAGATAAACTAAATCTATATTACACAACAGATTTACGCCAAAATGATAGCACACTAGAACACAGCTTGGCTGAATTTAAATTAGACCCAGTAACTAATAAGTATAAAATGGAAAATGTAGATATAAAATTATTAGGATAAATAATAATGCCTAAAAGAATGCAAAATGGAGACGGAGCAAAAAATGCTTCGTCTTCTTTGAAGTTAAATATATTATTTTAATGAAAAAAAGAACGAAGCATAGATATTTTTGCTTCGTTCTTAAAATTTATTTATTATCTGGTTTCTTAAAGTTAAATACAATTGCATCTTCACTATCAAATAAATATTTTGAATCAGATGTGTCTGTTTTTATTGGATCAACCTCATCAGGAATATCATCATTAAAATGATAATTCTTTAAAGTTTCTTTTTTTCTTTTTGTTTCTTTTTCGTCTTCGTATTTATCTTCAGCCGAATGTGAATCAAAACCTGAATTATATCTTTCAAATGGATATTCTTTTGATGGCTTTGGCTCATAATATGTTGCAGATAGGAAATTTAGGTTTACAGTACCATTATCACTTTTTCCGCCAAGGTTTCTGATTTTATACATAGCTTGTTTGAATTTTAAAGCTTGAATTTTTCCAGGTTGATATTTTATCTTGTTTTCATACTTAATACCTGTAAGTTTAGGATCATATTCTCCTTTAGCTGTATCGTAAGAACTTCCAAATGACCATTCTTTCTTCTCACCAATTTCTTTTGACCACCATTCGTTGTCTTCTGGCGTGTTATTTCCAAATACAAATTTATTAGAACAGTTTGCTGTTATTATTTGTCTATGTTTTTTATTTGTTCCTTTATCTAATTGACCTAAGTTTTGTATCGAGATTATTGTTGAAACTTTATATTTTCTGTATAGAGTGAATAATGAATCTGTTGAATTTCCAACAAAGTCTGCAAATTCATCAATATATAAGAAATGGGGAACTCTGTCTTTTTCTGTTCCAGGACGTCTTAATACTGAATATTGCATCATCAATATACAGAATAGGCCAAATGCTGTATGAATATTTGGACCTAAATCACCACGTCTTGTACATACAAGAGTTACATCAGCATTTTTTAATGTATTATCAAAGTTTATAGAATTTCTTCTATTACATAATATGTTTTTAACTCCAGTATATCTTAGTAAACTATCTAATTGTGCAGTAGCATGTGTTATAAATTTTTCAGTATCTTCTCTATTTGGAGCAGATGCATAGAAGTTTCTTTCAAAATAATTTAGCAATGAAGAATATTTTTCTGCAAGTTCATCGTCTTTTTTCATTTCTTCACATAATTCTTCGATTAATTCAAAATGTGTGAAACAATTTAACATATCTTCAAGATTTGGTAAATCATCATCATGAAGTCTAGGATATATTTCTTTCAATAATATTGCTAAATTTTCAATTGCTTGGTTTGCAGCGTTTACTCTGTATGCAAGCTCTACATCTAAATTACTATTGCTTGAAGAATATAATCCCTTTAAAACTGTAGAAATTGCAACAGCCGTTTGAGTTGCATCTTCAAGAGCGAAAGGATTTAAGCCAACAGAAGATGAGTCATTAGGATCTATTAAATTAAACTTCATATTACGTGCTTTTAAAACTTTTTTAATATGATTTATAGATTCAATATCAGGAGAGACGTAGGTTAAACCTAAATTTCTGTAAATATAATTATCTCCAGTTCCAGATATAATCATTTTCTTCATATATGTATTATAAACATTAAGTTTATTTTCTTTTGGTGTTATCATATTTAAATTGAAATTAGCGTTTATATAATCATTTGAGTATGGGCAATTTAAAGTAGCAATTCCAGTTTTTAATGCTGTAAATCCCATTTCCTTTGATATTTCCCTAAAGAAATATTTTTTATCGATATCTTTTGCAATCATTGGCTCAAACAATAAAGATGTTTTTCCAGCACCAGAAACACCACATACTAGTGTAGGGTAAAATCTTTTCTCTTCAGCTATTTTAACTGTTTTACCATTTACTTTATCTGTTCCAAAAGACATCTCACAAGTGTAAGCACCCCAAGAAGCAGATTTATCTGCTAAATTTATTCCTTTATAATCATAAATTGATTCATAAATATTTTTTGTATCGTGTACAGTCATTAATAACCATTTTATAACTGGATAAAATGTGGTTAATGGTAAGTAAAGAGCAACTGCGGAGAATGCTGGTTTAATCAAATTATAAAAGTTAGATGCGATGTATGAAAAGTTTGGTACTGATAAGAATAACATCCAACCAAATTGGTTCGTGAATTGTGTAAACATAGATACAATCATTATATAAATGCTGATTAAATACACATCAAATAGTGCTAATTTAGATTCATCTGAGTCAACGAACTTAGATGAACACGAAAATAGAAATGCAAATACCGGACAAGCAAGTGCTAGGGTATAAGTAATTGGCCCCCAATATGAAACTGCCATTCCTGTAAAAATCATCATAAGCATTTCTACTATTCTGTCTACAACTAAATAGGTACTTATTAAAGTTAGTACATATGTTAGAAAAGTATTTCTGTCTGTTTTTAAATATTTTAAAAATTTGTCTATTGCTTTCAAAAGATTCACCACTTTCAAATTATTTCATTTATTAAAATTTATACATATCTATTATCCTATAAAATGAAGAAAAAAACAAGTATTTTGAGCAATTTTATAAGCTTTTTTATGCTAAAAATTTATTAAACTTACAAATTAAGTATAGTAATTGGTTTATTGAATATATTTTATAAATAAGGGGAAGGAGAACATATGTCTAAGGAAAAAAAGCAAAGTTTCATGCAAGGAATTATTACTTTGATGTTTTCACAAGTTTTAATAAAAATTTTAGGTTTATTTTATAAATTATATTTGACAAATAAAAATGGTTTTGGAGATGCTGGAAATGCTATTTATAACAGTGGATTCCAAATCTATGCACTACTGTTAACGATTTCTTCAATAGGTGTTCCAAATGCTGTTGCAAAACTTATTTCAGAAAAATTATCAGTGGGAGACAATAGGGGAGCACAGAAAATTTTTAAAGTAGCGTTTGCCTTTTTCTCTGTAGTCGGTTTTACAGGTTCAGCATTATTATTTTGTGGAAGTGATTTTATTGCAAATGTATGGCTTCAAATTCCGGAAGCAAAGTTAACACTAATAATACTTGCACCATCAATTTTCTTTGTTTCGTTAATTTCGGTTTTAAGGGGCTATTTTAATGGGCACGAAAATATGAAACCAATGGCGCAGTCTCAAACAATAGAACAATTTACAAAAACAATATGCACCGTTGCTATAGTTGAGTTAATATGTTTTTTTATGGGAAATAAAGATACTACAGCTGTAATGGCTGCTGGGGCAAATTTGGCAACTAGTATTGCCACCTTTATTGGCTTTATATATTTAATATATTTATATAATAAAAAAGAAAGATACATAAAATTTAATAAGCCAAAATATCATAGGCAAGAAAGAACAGTAGAGATAGTAAAGAAGATAATAATAATTGCAATGCCACTTACATTTAGTGCAATTTTAGGCTCGCTAAATAAAAATATAGATTCCTTTACAGTTGTAAGGGGATTAAAAACATTTTTAACAGAAGAACAAGCTAAAATTCAATATGGAATACTAAGTGGAAAAATAGATACACTCGTAACTTTTCCTTTATCGTTTAATATTGCACTTGCAACGGCTTTGGTTCCAGCAGTATCAGCTGCAAAAGCGAGAGGAGACTATAAGAGTATAGAAAAAAGGGTGTCTTTTGCGATACTTATTACGATCTTAATTGGACTGCCATGTAGTGTTGGAATGGTAGTTTTCGCAAAGCCAATTTTACAAATGTTATTTCCAAATGCAAGTAGTGGAGAATTTATATTTCAAATAAGTAGTATTTCAATTGTATTTATTACGCTAGAACAGACTATAAACGGTGCTCTTCAAGGGCTAGGAAAACTTAAAGTACCCGTAATTGCACTTTCAATAGGAGTGTCTATTAAGCTAATTTTGAATTTAATATTAGTAAAAGTAAATCCAGATTCATTCGTTTTGGGAGGAGTTGCTGGAGCTGCATTTGCAACTGTAATGTGTCATGCTATTTCCATGTTTATTAGTTTGATAGCATTGAGTAAAAATATTAAAATAAAATTTGATTTGTCGAAATATTTTATAAAACCAATTTTTGCAAGTTTATCAATGGGAATAATTCGGTATATATACATATAATTTACTAAAAGGTATAATTATGCAAAATATTGCTATAATATTAACAATAATATTTGCAATAATTGTTTATGTAGTAATATTAGCAATTACAAAAATTTTTAGTAAAAATGAATTATACATGTTGCCATTTTACAGCAAATTTAAGAAAAACAAGGCTTGAAAACCTTGAAAAATAAGCATTTTTGAAAATAGAAAACCGCAAACCCTTGAAATTTAACACTTTTATAAAATAAATTTGAAAAAAAAGAAGGATTTTATCAAACCTTGGCGAATAATGTAAGTAGTAGATGCAATAATTATCTACATATACAATCTTATTAGGAGGTAATTTAAATGAACAAATCTGATTTAATCGCAGCCATAGCTGCTAAAACAGAATGCACAAAGAAAGATGCAGAAGCAACATTAAACGCATTTGTTGACGTTGTTACAGAAGCTTTAGTAAAGGGAGACAAAGTTCAATTAGTTGGATTTGGTTCTTTCGAAGTTAGAAAAAGAGCTGCTAGAAAAGGAAGAAACCCACAAACTAAAGAAGAAATCAAAATACCAGCATCAAAAGCTCCAGTATTCAAAGCTGGAAAAGCTTTAAAAGATTTAGTAAACAAAAAATAATTGAATTAATATAGAAATATGAATTCATATGAATACATGGAAAAAATCCATGTATTTTTTTTTGCCTAATTAACATAAAATTTGCTTTTTGCGAGAAAAAATGGTATAATAAGGTTATGTACGTTTATAAACACTCGACTCCCAGGTAGCTGGGAAGGAGGAAAGAATGTTCAAATTGTTAAAAACACTATTCTTTGGCAAAGAACGTGAAGTTCCGGAAGGCTATGTACTCCAGAAAAATGTAATGGGGAGACAGATAGCAAAAGGTAACTGTGGGACAATCTGCTGGATTCCCAGTAGAAGAACCAAAAATGGTACGGTAATTCCTGGATTTTGGAAGGAAATCGAAGCTCTGTATGTGGTCGAAAGGAATGGCCACAGCAGAGAAATGCAAGAGAACGAAATCGAAAGTTGGCGAAAGTATTTTGAAGAGTAACTTAGGAGGATTAAATAATGATTAAACAGCTCGGAGAGGAAATGGGACTCAGATTCAGAGATGAAAAACGTAAAAGAGAGCCATTGCCTGAAGGCCCCAAAGGGTTTATGGTATACCGTGGAATTTACGGAATCCCATTTGCAACAAATGGAAAGCTAAGGGTAAGCTGGATACCATCGTCGACATTGCCAAAAGAGATGGGTGGCAAAGAAATGCCCGGATATTGGGCAGATGTTAATGGAAATAACAAGGTGAACATGAATGGAGATGTTGTTCCGGCAACATTGGAAGAACGCCTCCAGAGGGCACTTAGAAGATTTTAATTAATATTCTGAGTGCAAAAAGTAAGAAGATGTGAGTGAAAGGTACTTACATCTTCTTATTATATAAAAATTGGAATAATTTGCCAAAAACTGAATATTATGTTATAATTTATAATATAAAATATACAGAAAGGAGAATCATAATATGTCGATTGACAGTATGACGAGAGCTTTGAAGAAAAGCAGGTGCTAAGCGTAAAAAAAGGTCTAGTGAAAGGAGACTGAAAAAATGGTCAGCTTTATGCAGGTTCTTGAGAAAGAACCAAACTTTGCAATTTGTGAGGTAGAAATGATCTGGCTTGAAGAAAGCAAGAAAAAAGACTACATCACGAGCGCTGTCAAGAAAACGCTCGTACCCATGAACAAATTTGTGGGGATGGCAAATTCTGTACAGGAAGGAGATGTTTTCTCCGTAATCCACAACGATGGTCGAATTGTGAGGGTGATTGAGAAAGACATCGAGGCAACGAAGAAGAGAGCTGTATTAAAGACGGCAGTTGTAGTGGCTTAACACTGCATAGGCGGGGGATATTATCCCCCGCCTTTTGCATGATAAAAATTTATGATATAATATGCATGAAAATTTAATATTTATTTAATAGTAGTAAGTTATTATATGAACAATATTAATATAGGAGTTGAAAATTAAAGTGAGAATTTTAATTGTAGAAGATGAATTTAAAATTGCTGATGTAATTGCCAGCAGGCTTAGAAAAGAAAATTATATAGTAGATGTATTTGACAATGGAGAAGCTGGTTTGGATAATGCTCTTACAAATATTTATGATTTAATAATTTTAGATGTGATGCTACCAAAAGTAGATGGATTTAAGATTTTAGAGGAAATCAGAAGAGAAAAAATTAATGCAAAAGTAATAATGCTAACTGCTAAATCTATGATAGAAGACAAGCTTATGGGGGGTAATAGTGGAGCAAATGACTATTTAACAAAGCCATTCCATATTGATGAATTAGTTGCCAGAGTAAATGCACAGCTTAGAATGGATAATGTACAAGTACAAAAATATTATGTAGAAGCAGGAGATTTAAGACTGAATATAAAAAATACAACCTTAATATGCACTACAACAAATGAGTCGATAGAAGTTGTCTGCAAAGAATTTATGCTATTAGAATATTTAATGAAAAATAAAAATCAAGTTTTACAAAAAGAACAATTATATGAAAAAATATGGGGACTAGATAATGAATCAGAGTCAAACAACTTGGAAGCATATCTTTCATTTATAAGAAAGAAAATTAAAATAATAGGGTCTAATGTTCAGATAAAAGCTATTAGAGGAATTGGATATAAGCTAGAAGTTGAAAATTGATTTTATAATTTTAATTGCAATAAAAGATAAACTAGAAGGGACTAATTTGTGCCAATAATTGTGTTAAATTATAAAAATAGGTCTAATTGCTTAGAGTATAAAAGATAAGGGGAAAAAATGGGAAAGTTAAAGAAAAAAATATTTTTGGTAATGTTTGCTATATTAACAATATTTCTTGTGAGTATATTGTGTATATTTAATTTTCAAGATTACAATCATGAAAAAGTAGAAATAGAAAATAAATTAAGTAGAATGGAAAATGATAGACAGGCACCAGGAATGCCAGTTTTTATGGATGCAGTAGTATATACGGTAAAATACAATACATCAAATAAAGTAACAGAAGTAATAAACCATACAGATAACAATGTTTCGGAAGAAAAAATAATCCAAATCGCAGAAAATATATTGGAAAGTTCAAATACAAAGAAGGGAAGAAGAATTGGAAATTTATATTTAGACCAATACTCATATGCTTTCCAAGCACCAAACACGTTAACTATAGTAGATAATACATCAGCCAAGGCAAAATTAGAGTCATTATTAAAAACATCAATCTTAATTTTTGTATTGATAGAAATTATAATAATTATTTTGACTGTAGAAATAACGAGGTGGATAATAAAACCAGTAATAGAGTCATTTAACAGGCAAAAACAATTTGTGGCAGATGCATCACATGAACTAAAAACTCCTATTGCTGTTATAATGGCGAACGCAGAAGCGTTGGAAAAAGAACCAGAAGAAAAGAAATGGTTAAATAATATAAAGAGCGAAGCGGACAGAATGAATGAGCTAGTAACAAGCTTATTAGATTTGGCAAAATTAGAAGAAGGAAAAGAAGTACAGCAAGAAGAAAATTTATCAAAAATAGTAGAGATGTCTGTATTAACATTCGAGAGTTTGATGTATGAAAATAAAATAGAACTAGAATATGATATACAAAAAGACATAAATATAAAATGTAATAGTAGTCAAATAAAACAACTAGTAGCAATACTCATAGACAATGCTATAAAACATAGTGAAACAAATGGAAAAATAAGTATTGCACTGAAAAAACAAAAGAATGATACAGTATTAACAGTATCAAACAGGGGAAAAGAAATCCCAAAGGAAATACGAGAAAAAATATTTGAGAGATTCTATAGAGCGGATGAATCTAGAAACAGAGATACAAACAGATATGGCTTAGGACTAGCAATAGCAAAGAACATAGTAGAAAACCATAATGGAAAGATATTTGTAGAATCGGAAAAAGGAATAACAACATTTAAAGTGGTGCTAAAATAAGCATCACTTTGTTGCATTTTACATAAAATGGTGCTAAAATAGATAGCGTAAATCCAACGATTTAATCATACGAGGGGGAATATTGTTTATTTAGACGTTCAATAAGCAGTTGTAAAAGAAAGGATTGCTATAAATGTCAAAAACTTATGTGTTAGATGATAAACAAAGACAGCTTGTAGAAAAAAACTTGAAAATTGTTCCGTACTTTTTAAGGAGGTTACCTTGTAAAAACACTGAATATGAAGACCTGTTGTCAGTAGGAAATATTGGATTAATAAAGGCAACAGCAACATATGATGCATCGGCAAATAATACGTTTGGAACTTATGCTAAAAAATGTATAGAAAATGAGTTCTACATGGCAAAGCGAAAAACTAAAAATCGGTCAAAGGAAATCTCTTTGGAAAGTATAGTAACATGCAAAGAAGAAGGAGACGACAAAATATCACTTAAAGACATAGTACTGGTAGATCCGACAGACATTACGAAAGGAATAGAAGAAAGAGATTCATTAGAAAGAACTTTGGAACTCTTACTAAACATGAGCTCGCTAAAACTCAAAGAAAAACAAGTAGTTTTCTATAGATTAGGAGGAATGAAACAAATCGAAATAGGAGAAAAAGTTGATCTTTCGCAGGGAAGCATTTCAAGAGTAATAAAAAATGCCTTTAGCAAGGTTAGAAATTTTATTAACCAGAACCCAGACTATACTAAAGAAATAAGAGTTCGGGTTACTCCAACGAAGTACTACCTAAACATCATGTTGGAAGATGAAGCAAAATGCAAATTAGCATATCAAATTCTTACAGAACAGAGAACCTATACCGATAACATTCCAGATTACATGGTAAGCATCGGTGGAAGCTCGATAACTGTAAGCACTTATGCTGAAGAAGAAGCATACATAACAATTGCGGATATTCTTCCAAAGATAGAACCTTATAAACAGAAAAAAACAAAAAGGAGAGACGTTTATAAAGAAGATAAAACGAATGCGAAAGTATATGAATTCATGATGTCCAAGGATGTCTTTGTAGTAAAAGAAGTTACAGCAAAATTTGCCAACATTAGATATGTTGACGTTTTCGCCTTTCTGAGGTATGAAGTTAGGCATGGAGCAATAACACGCATTGGACGAGGAAAATATAGAGTAAACAAATAAATCCCCAAGCCCCACCGTTGAAATAACGGTGGGTGTCTTGTTTTTTAATAATTTTTTACAAAAAATAAAAATTTAATATTCATTTAATTTTTCAAACTTAAAATAACATTAAGATGAAAGGTGAACTTTCTGAAAAATTTGATACACAAACATATTTTAGTTACAAAATATGTTGAGAATTATTATATCTTGAGGAGTAAAAGAAAATGGAAAGGACAGCAGAAAATTGCTGTCTTTTGGCATCAATTTTATTGAGAATAAACAGAAAATATGATATAAATTAGAAAAACGAGAAAGGAGAAAATAACATGAAAGCTTTAGTTATATCAGATATACATGGTTCTGGATATTATGCCGACAAAATAAGAGAAATAGTAGAAAGAGAAAACCCAGAAAAAATAATATTATTAGGAGATTTATACTATCACGGTCCAAGAAACGATTTGAGCCAAGAATATAATCCAATGAAAGTTGCGGAAACATTAAACTCAATGAAAGACAAGCTATTAGTCGTAAGAGGAAACTGTGACGCAGAAGTAGACGAAATGATTTCAGAATTCAAATTCAATGACCACATATTAATGGAGATAAACGGAAAAAAATTCTACTTCACACATGGACACAAATACAACATAGAAAACATTCCTTATGACGATTTCGATATAATGATTTATGGACATATACATCAAGGATTTATAGAAGAAAAAGAAGGTTTGATATTTGCAAATCCAGGGTCAATATCATTACCAAAATGCAACACAGCACACAGCTACATCATATTAGAAGAAAACAAGATAATATTAAAAGACGTAGATGGAAAAGTAATACAAGAATATCAATATGAGAAATAGGTGAAGAAAAAATATATAAATTTGAATTATAGAAAGAGAAAGGAGTCAGCTAATTATGAAAGTTTTAATAGGAACAAACAATAAAGGAAAAGTTGAAGGTGCAAAGCAGGCATTTGAAAAATTTTACGAGAATGTAGAAGTAATAGGAATATCTGTGGACTCAGGTGTTAGCGATGAGCCTATGAATGATGAAATATATCAAGGAGTAAGCAATAGAGTAAACAACTTGATTAAATATGCAGAGGATAACAATGTAGAAGCGGATTTCTTTATAGGAGTTGAATCTGGAATTACGAATAAATTTGGAAAATGGTGCATTATTCAAATAGCTGTAATCAAAGATAAAAATGGATATGAGAGTTTTGGCACAGGTCCAGCATTTCCAGTACCAGATAAATATGTAAAGAAAATTATAGATACAGATTTAGGAATTGTAATGGACAAAATATTTAATGGAAACGGGCTAAAAAATGAAAAAGGTGGCATAGCTCATCTTACAAAAGATGTGGTTACAAGATATGATTTAACAAGAGAAGCATTTATAATGGCACTAACTGAATTTATAAATGGAGAAATTTGGAGAGATTAGAAATATTATATTCGGCTTGTTCTAGATAATTACTTAATTCTGTATAATCTGGTACAATCCGGGGACGGAGAAAAAAATGTTACATAAAATGAAATTACAAGAAGATCCATTTGAAAGAATAAAAAATGGAACTAAAACAGTAGAATTTAGATTGTATGATGAAAAAAGACAAACCATACAAATTGGTGATGAAATAGAATTTTCGAAATTACCAGAATTACAAGAAAAATTACTAGTAAAAGTAATAGATTTGTACAGAGAAGAATCTTTTGAAAAATTATTTAAAAAAGTATTTGTAGGAGAAGATGAAGAAAAAATAATAGAAAAAGCAAAGTCGATGAACAGATTCTACACACCAGAGCAAGAAAAAGAATACGGCGTGGTGGGAATAAAAATAGAAGTAATAAAATAAAAAGGAGGAAAAGAAAATGGCATACGAACCAGGAGATTTAGCCATAAAAATGGATGGCTACAAATTAAATATAAGATCGGTTGGTATTATTATACATAACGGCAAGGTTTTGCTACATAAAAGAAAATCAGCAGATTATTATGCATTGTTAGGTGGACACGTGAGAATAGGAGAAAGCTCACAAGATACAGTAAAACGTGAGATGCAAGAAGAACTAGGAAAAGAAATAGAAATAACAGGATATATATCAACAATTGAAAATTTCTTTGAACTAAAAGATTTAAAATACCATGAAATCATGTTTGTATACAAAGCTGAATTTTGTGATGAAGAAGATAAAAAGATAGAACACGCAATGGAAAATGTAGAAGAGGGCGGAGAAAGAGATATTCACTATGAATGGATTGATATAAACGACTTAGAAAAATGTCACTTAAAACCGCAAAAAATTATAGATGTTATAAAAAATGGAGAATATCCTGTACATTTAATAAATGAAGATTAATATAAGCAAAAGAGTGCAATAATTTGCATTCTTTAATTTTTAATTTTTTTTATAAATATATATTGACATCGTTACGTAACGATGATAAAATAATAATCAGAGAGATGAAAAAAATAATCAAGTTTCAGGAAAGGATGAACAAAAATGGAATATAAGGTTTCAGAATTAGCAGAAAAGGCAGGTGTTACGAAAAGAACTATACACTACTACATAAGTAAAGGATTGTTATTACCACCAGAAGGAAGCGGAGTAAACAGTGTATATAATGATGAACATTTAAATAGGCTACTTCTTATAAAAAAATTACAATCAGAGTATATGCCATTAAATAAAATAAGAGAATATATTTTGGAAAATCCGACAGAAGAAATAAGAGAGTATAGTTTGGAAGATACTGAAAAAAATCCAAAGTTAAAATTGCAAGAAGAAACTTCAGAGTACAATAGTGAAAAAACCAGAATATCTAGAAGCGGTAAAGAAATATACATTAGAGAAAATGTATGTGACATATTTGAAATGAATTATTCACAAGAAAATGGTGAAAAATATAAGCATATTATTGAAAATGTAAAAAAATATGTAGAAAAAATGTTAGAAGACTAGAATTATATAGAAGGAAAATAAAAAATGAGAAATGTAGATTTAAGAGAGTTGGCTCTAAAGAAAGTAAAAATAACAGGTAAGGTAATAGGAAAATTTGGAACATTTGAAATTGAACAAATGTACAAAAATAATACAAAAGAAGTTTTAGAAGTTGGATATACATTTCCAATAGTAGAAACTGCAACAGTTGTTGGATTTGAAATAAAGGTTGGAGATAAAATATTAAAAGGAAAATGCAAAGAAAAGGGCGAAGCAAAAAGAGAATACCAACAAAACATTGTTAAAGGTAACAGTGCTTACATGATGGAACAAGAAACGGCCAACATATTTAAAATATCAGTTGGAAAAATTGATAAGGACGAAGAAGTAACTGTAAAAATACAATACATAGATAAATTCGAAATTATAGACAACCAGATAGAAATATTAATACCAACACTTGTAACGCCAAGATATAAATCAAATGTTACAAACAAATTAATATATGGAAAAACTAATTATACAGTAGATTTTACTATAAATATAGACAGAACTTTAAATGTAGAAAACATAAATTGCCCAAACCATAAAATAAACATAATAGACGAAAAAAACATAAAAGTAGAAAATTATGATTTATCAAAAGACTTTAAACTAGATATAAAATTAAAAAATGAGTTATCATCAAAAGCAATTATATCAAAAACAAGAGATGGTAAAGACATGTTATATCTATCATTCATGCCAGAAATAGACGATGTATACGAAGATAGTGAAAAGGAGTATTTATTCTTAATTGATATATCTGGATCAATGATGGGTGTTAAGTTAGAAGAAACCAAAAGAGCAGTAATCGAATGCTTAAAGCAATTAGACGAAGGAGATAAATTCAACATAATTGCGTTTGACCATGAATTTGAAGTGATGAGTGCACATGCAATAGAATATAACGAGAAAAATATGCAAGAAGCGGCAAGATATATTAACAGTTTGCACGCTGCAGGAGGTACAGAAATACTAAATCCAATAAAATTTGCGCTATACGAAAATACAGAAAAAGTAATATTACTATTTACTGATGGTCAAGTTGGAAACGAAAAACAAATAATAGATTTTGTAAAAGAACATGGGAAAAACAGTAGAATATTTCCATTCGGAATAGATTCAAATGTAAACTCATATTTTATAAAACAGTTGGCTAAAGCTGGTAATGGTAAAGCAGAATTAATACAATCAAACGAAAAAATAGATGATAAAATAATAAGAACATTTGCAAGAATACAAACACCAATGGTAGAAAACATACAAGTAGATTATGGGCAAAATAAATTAGTAGACGAAATAAAAGAAGAAAACAGTCTATTTAACTACGAATTCTTTAACGTATTTGCAAAAATAGAAGAGATAAAAGACGACATAAAATTAAAAGGAAAAATTTTAGGCAAAGAATACACATGGAAAATTGCTAAAGAAGAAATAACTAACACTGATGTAGACCTAGAAGTACTATTTGCAAAACAAGAAATAGAACGTTTACAAGATTACATAAAAAATACATACGACTACGAAAAAATAGGAAATTACAAAAAAATGATAATCGATATAGCCGTAAAATACAATATAAATTCAGAATACACATCTTTTATAACAGTATATGAAAGAGAAAATAAGCTACTAGATGTACCTCAATATCAAGAAACACCATTAAGCAACAAGTTCATGTTTGATGCATTTGAAGGAATAGATGCAATGGATTATGAATGTGAAGAAAGCTTTTCGGGTTCAGCTCAAAGAATGTTTAATACTTCAAATTTATTTGGAGCTAGTGCTGATACTCATTCAGTAAAAGGAAGCACTAAAGGTTCAGGAGCTCTTAATATTCCAAGTTTTATGAAAAGATCTAGAGTAATAAGCCCAAAATATGAAGAAGCATTGCGTTGGGATGCAAAAAACCATGAAACAACAGAATTATTAGATGAAAAAATTAACGAATATTACGAAAAATTTATTAAGCAAGAAGAAAAATCAATATTAACATATTTACTATATGCATTATATGATTTTAATAAAGGAGCACAAAAAATTGATTATGAAAGATTAGTACAATTCTTAGAAGTACACAAACAAGAAATAAGAAAATCAGAATTATATATGCAATTAATCTGCAGATACTATGAAGACATGAAAATAGATTTTACTGATAATCGAGAAAAATTACTAAACATTATAGACGAAGATTACAAAAAATTAATTTTAACAAATGCAAAAATAAAATTATATAAAAGTGTAATAACAGAAAAAGAAGTAGAGCAAATTATAAAAGAAAACAAAATATCAGAAAACATAGATAATGTAATTTGGTTTTTATATAACAAAATAGTTATGAATTTCTAAAAAATGTGATATAATGTTGAAAAAACAAATAGGAAAGGAAAAAACTATGGAAACAACAGTATATCTAATAAGACATTCAGTAAGACTTAACATGAAAAACAACATAGAAAGTTACAATACAACTCAAGATAACCTAATAAAAAGTGAAAAAATCATCCTAAGTGTAACAGGAGAAAGAAGAGCAGAAAAGCTAAGCAACGAAAAAGAACTACAAAACATAGATGTAGTATACGCAAGCAACTGTGTAAGAACATTGCAGACAGCAAAATACTTAATGGAAAAACAAAATCTTAAAGCAAATCTAGACGAAAGACTAGACGAAAGAAGAACTGGAAAACCAAACGACAAAGAATATCCAGACTGGTACACAAGACAATTCCAAGACGAAAACTTTAAGACAGAAGGCGGAGAAAGTCAAAAAGACGTAAGAGAAAGAATGGAAGAGGCTTTTAACGAAATTGTAGAGAAAAATAAAGGCAAAAGAATTGCAATTTTCACACATGGAAATGCTATGACTTTCTTAATGATGAAATGGTGCAAGGTAGAAAACGTAACTCCAAACAAAGAAATAACACTAAGCTTCAATGGAAAAATCATCTTTAACAAAAGATTAAATTCACCAGAAGTATTCAAGTTGACATTAGACGAAGAAAATAATGTAAAAAATATAGAAAACATAGAATTTGCAGACTTAGAATTTGATGATTTTAATATATAAAAATTGAAATGAAAATTATATACTGAAATTATAAATAATTCCAAAACTAAATAATTTAAACGAGTATATAGAATAATTTGTGGAAAGTTGCCCAAAATTTTCTGATATACTCGTAAGATAAAATGAAAGTTTTTACTGGAGCTAAAAAATAAACTAAATATTAAAAGGCTGAGCTTAATTTTGCTCAGCCTTTTCTCCTAAATCTTGCGTAAATCTTAACAAATATCCATCTGGGTCTTGAATTAAAAACTCTTTATTTCCTAACATTTTATCATCGTGTCTATACCAATTTTCCTCGATATCAAAAGCAATTACGTAATTATTTTTTTTTGAAGTTATTATATATTTCATCAAGGTCGTCAACTTCTAATTGAAAGTTAATTCCATTACCAAAAGGGTATTTCAATTCTCCGACATCCCATTTATCATTATTAGACAATTCTTGCAGCATAAATTGAATATTATCTAAAGATATGAATGAAAACTTATCTTCAGGTCTATCATATTCCACTTTAAACCCAGCAGTTTTATAAAATTTTAAGCTATCTTCCAAATTAGTTACAGATAATTCTGGAATATTTTTATTCCAATTTATATAATCATTAGGCCTTAGAATTATATTTTTAAAATATTGTTCCTGGAAGGCAGTCAACACTTTAATTTCTTCATTAGTAAAAGTTTTATTCTCTGGAACAACAACTAATTTATCGTCATTGTCATTTGTCCTATGAATTATTGCAATGCACTTTCCTGTAAAAGTTTCTAGAGGTTCATAGATTCCTAAAACATAAGAATCTAATTCTTCACCATCACCGCTTATAGTATTAGGAACATAACCGTAATTTACTGTATAAATAAATCCGTGTTTTGGATGCTTGCTACCCATAGGCCTGTCAATTTTTATTGTTACGATTTTATTTAAATATTTTAGATTATTCATCAAAATTACTCTCCTATATTATTTAACTATTCAGAAAATTACTGTACATATTTAATACTAGCACAAATCATAATACGATTTCAACTTGCAAATGATTCAAAAATTAAAATAACGTTCAAAAGGAGTCAGATAGTATAATTATGCTGGTAAAATAAAAAATTAAAGAACTTGAATTACTTATAGGATTATAAAACAACGACAAAAGGCATAAAAAAATCTAATTAGACAATAAAAATTATAAAAGAATATGGTTCGACAAGTTTCGACAAACTTTGCACTTGAAGAGTGATATTATATATTAGAAGAAAAAATATAAGTAAGTGTCGCATAAAAGGAATAGAAAATGGAAAATGAAAGTGCTGATAGATACGAGAATAATAAATTTTCATAGATTCAATAATATTCCAAATTTGCTTATTCCAGCGATAACAGACATTAAAAAGGCTTGTGGGGTAATGGCATGCACTCTGCAAGAGTGCATGAACAGAAATAAATTATTTGCAAAAAACAATGTGAAAAATATAGAAGAATATAATGAAACGGTGCAATCAAAATTACCAAGAATAATAGTTTTTTTAGAAGACTTATGTGACCTAATGGACTATGAAAAAGAAGATGTGGAAGAATCATTAATAGAAATAGCAAAAATATCAAGAAAAGTGGGGATACACTTAATAATCTCAACATACAGAACATCTACAGAGATAATAACAGGTAGAATAAAGGCAAATATACCAACTAGACTTACATTCAAACTACCATCAAGAGTAGATTTTAGAACCGTAATAGACAAATCTGGTGCTGAAAAACTATTACCTTATGGAGATGCATTATTCATTAAAGTAGAAGAAAGAGAGCAAAGAAGAATACAGGCTCCATATATAAGCGATGAAGAAATAGAAAAAATAATTGATGAAATTAAGGTAGAAGAAAAGTCCAACAGTAGTGATGAGATAATGAAAATAATAGACAAAAAGACAATGAAAAGTGATGATACAGACTACGAAGTAGATCCATTGTTAAATGATGCAATAGATGAGGTCATATCAACAGGAATGGTATCAATACCATTTATACAGCAAAGATTTAAGATTGGATATGCAAGGGCTGGTAGAATAGTAGATCAGATGGAAGAACGAGGAATAATATCGGGGGATAATGCAGATAAAACAAGAAAAGTTTTAATAAATAAAGATTTTGGGGAGGCGCAGGCCAATGTACAGGAACAATCAGAAAATGAAGAAAAAGAACAAGTAGGTGCTGAAAATACAAAATATGGAGATGAATATGGAAACAAAAGTAGCATATTTAGAAAATGGTGGTTCTGGATATTGTTAGGAATGTTCTTATATGAGGTATTTAAATAGGATAATTAAAGGCAAAATTATTATAAAATAGGTAAAAGGAGAAAATACATGAAGAAAAGTAATAAAAAAGTAATATCAATTCTATTAATTATTTTAACTATAAGCTTAACAAATGTGAGTGTATATGCACATCAAGGAAGAACAGATGCTCAGGGAGGACATAGAGATAATAAAAACAAAAGTGGACTTGGATACTATCATTATCACTGTGGAAACCATCCAGCACATCTACATCCTAATGGCGTCTGTCCATATTCATCTAGTTCATCAGCAAGTAAAAGCGAAACTTCAAGTTCAGCATCATCAAGTACAAAAACAACGTCTACGGCACCAACTACAATAGAGGTAACAGATATTAAAATAAATGAAAATGTATCAAAACTTAAAGAAGGAGAAAGTGAAAAATTAACTGCTACAATAACACCAGACAATGCAACTAATAAAAGCGTTACATGGAAATCAAGTGATGAGAATGTTGCAACAGTCGATTCAACAGGAAATGTTGTTGCAAAAAAAGCTGGAATGGTAGATATAACAGCGGAGAGCTCTAATGGAAAAACAAGTACTATAAAAATAAAGATAGAAAAGCTAATAAAAGAAGAGGAAAAAAATACAACAGAGGTGATAACAACTACGAAACAGAATAATATAGAAAATTCTATAGACGATAATGAAGATAATTCCAATATTCCTGGAGGTGCTTTAACATTAGGTTTATTAGGTGGAGGAACATATTGGGGATACAGAAGATTAAAAAAGCGTGAGTAGAAAAAATAAGCTCTTTAGCTTAGTAATATAAATAGATAGGTGATTCATAAGAATATATTTTTTTGTAATAATTATAAAAAATATATTCTTAATAGTAGATTCTAATTATTACAAAGATTACAATAATTGTTTATAAACAACTTATATAAACAGGATAAAAATATTGTATAAAATCAATTTACCAAATTTTACAATATAATGTTTTGGCTAAGCGTTGAAAATAATAGAAGAATTTTATAATATAAGGAGGAAGAAAAATGTACATTTCTAAACTTTGTCTTTTGAATTTCAGAAAATATGAAAAGTTAGAAGTAGAATTTAATAACAATTTAAATATATTAGTAGGAGAGAACAACTCAGGAAAAACAGCTATTGTAGACGCTATAAGAATTTTGTTAGGAACTCAAAGTAATGACTATTATAAGATTGATAGATCGGATTTTTATTTCGATGGGGAAAATTATACGGATACTTTTAAAATAACATGCTTCATAAAAGGAATAAGTGATGCCGAAGGAGCAATTTTCTTAGAATATATTTCTTTTAAAAGAAATGAAAGTGGAGAAAATGAAGCATATTTAAAGCTTGAAATGGTAGCAAACTATAAAAATGATAAGATATATAGTGATATCTATATTAGTGATATTGATGGGGAAAATGGCTATAGGGTATCTGGTGAAATCAAAGAGTTCTTAAAAGTTGCTTTTTTGAAGCCATTAAGAGATGCCGAAAATCAGATGGTGGCAAAGAAAAATTCAAGATTATCACAAATATTATTAAGTGTTGACAATGAAATATTAAGAGATTCTGATGAAAACGAATTAAAGAAAATATTAGATGATGCAAATGGAAAAATCAAAGATACCACAAACAAAATTAAAATAAAAGCAATTGGGGGAAATAATGAAGTACCTTTAATAGATATTGTAAATGCCTTTATAGATGAAACAAATCCTGGTAATGATGAGTTAAAGGCAAACTTTCAAATAAAGAATGATACTTTAAGAGAAATATTAGAAAAATTAAGTGTTGAATTTAAAATGCCAAATGAAGGATTAGGAATAGAAAATTTATTATTCACAGCTGTAGAATTTTTATTACTGAAAAATTCCACATATTTAGGATTAAAAACAGTTTTAATAGAAGAAATTGAAGCTCATTTACATCCACAAACTCAAATGAATTTAATAAATTATATAACAAAAAATTATTCAAAAGCAGAGTCAGGGCAAATAATAATGACAACGCATAGCCCTAATATTACTTCAAAAGTAAATATAGAGAATATAATTATGTGTAAAGAAAATAAAACATACAGTCTAAAAATGTCGGAAACAAAATTGGAAAGAGGTGATTATAAATTTTTATCAAGATTTTTGGACGTAACAAAATCAAATCTTTTTTTTGCCAAGAAATTAATCTTTGTTGAAGGCGATGCAGAAAATATATTAGTTCCTTCATTGGCAAAAATTATATTGGGAGATACATTAGAATCTAAAGGTATTTCAGTTATTAATGTTGGAAGTACAGCTTTTTTAAGATATAGCAGAATTTTCCAGAGAAACGATGGGACAGACATGGGAATAAAGATAGCAATAATTACCGATTTAGATATAAAAAAGAAAGATGATGAAACAAGTGAAGAATTAAAAATGAGAGAAAGTGAAGAAAAAAATAGAAAAGAAAATTATTACAATTATAATCAAGTCATAAAAACATTTGTATCACCAAAGAGAACGTTAGAATATTGTATTGCAAAAAGTGACTTGCTAAGAGAGAATTTGATTTTTTCGATGTTTCTAGCTAAGAAAGAAATGAATAGTAATATTAATCCTAATAATGAAAATAAAATATCAGAGGCGATAAAAGAAAAAGACCAATTTATAAGTGAAAATAATGAAAATAGAGATATTGCAGAAGAGATATATGATAACAATATAAATAAAACTGGTAATAAAATTTCTAAAGCAATTATTGCACAAATTTTTGCAAATGAACTTGAAACAAGATATGACAATGAAAAAGAAAAATTTAAGGAAAAATTGCAAAGTGATACTAATATAAAATACATAATAGATGCAATTAAGTTTGTAGGAGAAGATAATGATGATAATAACAGATGCTGATATAGAAAAAGTAGAAGAAAAATTAAACTTATCATTTGACGAAAAACGAAAAAATGCAATAAAAAATTTAGAGACCATAGATATAGTGGCGTGTGCAGGAAGTGGCAAAACTACTATGATGTGTTCTAAAATTGACATTTTGACAAGTAAACAACCTTTTGAGGAGAATAAAGGAATTGCAGTGCTTTCTTTAACCAATGTAGCAATTGATCAGATTAGGTCTAGACTAGGAAAAAATCATAATATTTTTAAACATCCGAATTTTTGTGAGACAATACAAAAATTTGTTACTTCTTTTGTATTGAACGGCTGGATTACAACTAGATATAATAGAAAAGTTGAATCAATAGATAATGAAATATTTATTCAATATTTTAAGAATAAAATGGATAAAACAAAAATTTGGTACTTAGAAAGAAATAACTTTTCATTTGAAGAATTATATTCCGATGGAGAAATTGTTTTCTATAGGAATAAAAGAATTGAAGATATTAGAATTCCAAAATTGACTGCTGATAAGAAAAATGAATATGTTGAGGCTATTAGAATAATCAAACTACAACTGATTTCAGAGGGAATATTTAGTTATAGAGATGCATTTGAGATTTCTATAAAATATCTAAAGGAAAATAATAAATTAAAAAAATTTATAAAAAATCGATTTGAAATTTGTTTTGTTGACGAAATGCAAGATTGCAGAAAATGGGAGAAAGATTTTTTAGAAGAATGCTTTTCAGATGTTTGTTTTCAAAAAATAGGAGATCCAAATCAGCAAATTTACGATGAAACATATTGGAATCCTCAGAGAAAAATAAACATAAATAACTCAATAAGAAATTCTGTTAATATCGTTGAGTTTGCCAAAAAATTTGAAGATATGCCTGATAATATGACTGGAAAAACTCAAAATAATATAAAAGTTAAAATTTTAGTGTATAATCCACAAAATATACTTAAAGTTAAATCAAAATATATTGAAGAGATAAAAAAGGAAAAATTAGAAGAAAAAGATGGGGCTATTTTTAAGATGATAGGAAAAGTAGCTAAAAAGAACGATGGAAAAATAGAGTTGCTTGACTATTGTGATAGCATAAGCGTAGAAGAATTCAATATATATGATAAGCTTTTTTTAGAGAGATTTAAGCAAAATAAAAACAGGATCTTAATAACATTATTGGAAACGATGTATTATGTTTATAGAAGAATAGATAAAAATAATTACCTAAAAATTAATGGAAAAAAAGAATTTAAAGATAAAATTAAACCATTTATAAATAATGAGGATGTATTTAAAGACTTAAAAAATAATAATAGTGACATATTAAATTTTAGTAAAAAAATTACAGAAAATGTTCTTACTAATTTGTTTACAAAAAAAGAATATTTTAAAAAAATGTACAATTATATTTTAAATGAAAAAACAAATGATACAACCCAAATTTCAAATTATGAAGAAGATGGAGTGAAAATAGAAACTAATACTATTGCAGGAGTGAAGGGCGAGACACATACTGCGACTTTAGTATGTGAAACTTTTTATAGAAATTATGATATTGAATATATTTTAGATAAGTATATAAAACACAATAAGAAAAATAAAACAGTAAAAGAAATACTGCATACATTATATGTAGCGTTTACAAGACCAACAGATATGTTATGTATAGCTATAAGAGAGGAAGTATATCGTAAATATAAAGAAGAGATAGAATCATTAGATGCAGAAATAATTTTTATTGAGTGAAAAATATAGTGTAATTTGTTGAGAAAAAAGAGATTTTGTGATATAAAATAACTTAGAAAGATTAACGGAGGAAGCTTATGGAAAACAGAAATATAAGAGAAAGAGAAGAATTGCACAAAGCAATATGGTCAATAGCAGATGATTTAAGAGGATCAGTTGATGGTTGGGATTTTAAACAATATATATTAGGAATAATGTTCTATAGATATATATCAGAAAATATGACTAATTACATAAATGAAGGCGAAAGAAAAGCAGGAGATGATAACTTTGACTATGCAAAATTATCAGATGAAGAAGCAGAAACAATTAGAAAAGAAATGGTAAATGAAAAAGGTTTCTTTATATTACCATCAGAATTATTTGATAATGTATGTAAAAAAGCTAAAGATGATGAAAATTTAAATGAAACATTAGAAAGAATCTTTAATAATATTGAAAACTCAGCAAAGGGAGCAGAAAGTGAAGAAGACTTTGCAGGCTTATTTGATGATATTGATGTTAATAGTAATAAATTAGGAGCAACTGTTGCAAAAAGAAATGATAAATTGGTAAAAATATTAGAAGGAATCGCCAATATTCCACTTGGAAATTATAAAGATAACTCAATAGATGCTTTTGGAGATGCTTATGAATTTTTGATGTCAATGTATGCATCTAACGCTGGAAAATCAGGAGGAGAATTTTATACACCTCAAGAAGTAAGCGAATTATTAACAAGATTAGCTATTGTTGGAAAAACATCAGTTAATAAAGTATATGATCCAGCTTGTGGATCTGGTTCTTTATTATTAAAATCTGCCAAAATATTAGGAAAAGATAATGTAAGAAACGGATTTTATGGACAAGAAATAAATTTAACTACATATAACCTTTGTAGAATAAATATGTTCTTACACGATATAGATTATGATAAATTCGATATAGCATGTGAAGACACATTAGTTTCTCCTCAACATTGGGATGATGAACCATTTGAAGTTATTGTTTCAAATCCACCATATTCTATAAAATGGGCAGGAGATGATAACGCAGTACTTATAAATGATCCTCGTTATTCACCAGCAGGGGTATTAGCGCCAAAATCAAAAGCAGATTTTGCGTTTATAATGCATTCACTTGCATGGCTTGCAACAAATGGAACAGCGTCAATAGTTTGCTTTCCAGGTATTTTATATAGAGGTGGAGCAGAACAAAAAATAAGAAAATATTTAATTGATAATAACTTTGTAGATTGCATTATACAATTACCAGACAATCTATTCTTTGGAACATCAATTGCAACATGTATTATGGTTTTAAAGAAAAGTAAAAAAGATAATAGTACATTATTTATAGATGCAACTAAAGAATGTGTAAAAGTTACAAACAATAACAAATTGACAGATAAAAATATAGAAAACATTGTAAAAACTTTTACAGATAGAAAAGATATTGATTATATATCAAGATTAGTTTCAAATAAAGAGATAGGAGAAAACGATTATAACTTATCTGTTTCTACTTATGTTGAAAAAGAAGACACAAGAGAGAAAATTGATATTGATGTTTTAAATAAAGAAATTGATGAAATAGTTGCAAGAGAAAATGTACTTCGTGAAGAAATAAAGAAGATTATTGAAGAGATCAAATGATTGGAGAAATTATGAAGAATAGTATTGAATATTTAGAGATGCTACATAAACAAGGGATGTTAGAAGACGTATTAAATGTTAAAGAATTTATTGAGATGCTGGACAAAGATTTAATTAATAAAAAAAATAATGTATTAATAGAAAATAATATGCTGATTCATGACAATATGAATGAAGGCTATTTATGCGATTTGAATGTACAATTCCCTGATGATATAGGAAAAGGTATAAATATCAAGTTATATAAAATGATATGTAAGATTAATATAACAAATGAGCTTATTGTAGAATCAAATAAATGGTTTGAATATATAAAAAATAATACAGGAAAATCTTTTTATTTTAATACATATAGTTTTAATAAAGTCGAAAAATGTAATGAGATTATAATTCATGATATAAAAAAATATATAGAAATTTTATTAGAGATAGATTGGATTTTACGAAATCCTAAAGATACTACAATAAAATATGATTCATTAGGAAAAATTATTTTAAAAAATAACAGAAAAAATTTTAGTGAATTCGAGAAGTATAAGGCGTATGAAGATTTTTTAAAACAAATCAATGATATTGATAATACATTTAAACATGCATTTGTTAATGATATAGAAACATTTTTGGAAAGAGAAAAAAATTGTATAACTGTTATAAAATCCAAGAAAGAGAATAATAACCAAAAAATTAATGAGGGAGAAGAAATATTATATATTATACTGGATGATATGATTAAACAATTTAATGATTTTTTTAGGTTTTCGATAGATAATATAAATAAAATTATTAAAGAAATTGAGGTGTAGGCAATGAGTAAAATAGAAGAATTAATAAAAAAATTATGTCCCAATGGAGTTGAATATAAAACAATAGGAGAATTATTTGATGTCAAAAATGGATATACACCATCAAAAAATAACAAATACTTTTGGGAAAATGGAAATATTCCTTGGTTTAGAATGGATGATATAAGAACTAATGGAAATATATTAAATGATGCTACACAACATATAACAGAGTTAGCTATTAAAAATAGAAAATTTCCTAAAGATTCTCTAATAGTTGCAACAACTGCAACTATTGGTGTACATGCATTAATTAAATGTGACTTTGTTTGTAATCAACAGTTAACATGTGTGGCAATAAAAGAGAAATTAAAAAATGACTTGAATATAAAATTTTGTTTTTATTATTTCGACATTATAGATGAACAATGTAAGAAAATTGCAAATCAAGGTGGAGGAATGCCAATAGTTAGCTTAGAAAAAATGAAAAAACTTGTTTTTCCTGTACCTCCGTTGGAGGTACAATGCGAAATTGTCCATATTTTAGACGATTTCACATTACTTTCAGCATTACTTTCAGCAGAGCTGAAAGCAAGACAAAATCAATACAATTATTATAGAGATAAAGAAATGTTAAATGCAAAAAATGTAGTGAAATATAAATTAAATGAAATAGCAGAGATATATGATGGAACACATCAAACGCCGAAATATACAGATTGTGGAATAGATTTTATAAGTGTAGAAAACATTAACGACATATATAATTCAAAAAAATATATATCTATTGATGATTATAACAAATATAAAATCAAACCCAAACTTAATGATATTTTTATGACAAGAATTGGAACAATAGGTAAATGCACTGTTTTTAATAAACAAAAAGATTTAGCCTATTATGTATCATTAGCTTTGATTAGACCTAATAATAATATAGTAGATAGTTATTATTTAAAATACTTAATAGAAAGTATAATTGGAATTAAGGAATTAAGAAAAAGAACTTTAGTAAATGCTGTTCCAATAAAAATAAATAAAGATGATATTGGAAATTTAGTATTACCGATACCACCGTTAGAAGAACAAAAACGAATTGTTAATATTTTAGATAGATTCGATAAGTTATGTAATAACATTTCAGAAGGTCTACCAGCTGAAATAGAAGCAAGGCAAAAACAATATGAATATTATAGAGACAAGCTATTAACATTTATGGAGAAACAATATGTATAATTCTATTGATGAAGTAATAAATGAAATTAAAGAAGTTCTTAATAAAAAAAGTGTAATAAGTATATTTGCTTACAATGGAACAGGTAAAACAAGAATAACTAAAAAAATGGAAGAATTCAATAGTGGTGAAGAAAGAGAGTATTTATATTATGGTTCTTTTTTTACAGATATTATGTCATGGAATAATGAACAAAATTGTATAAAATTTAATAATGATAATGTATCTGATATATTGACAATAGCGATAGATGAAGGACTAGATGGTAAAATTGTCGATGAATTTAATCTAATGATAGGAAATAAGAATATTGTACCATTATTAGATTTTAGTAATAATGAATTTAAATTTAAATGTAAAGATAATAATGAATTTATAAAAATATCCAAAGGTGAAGAAGATTTATTTTACTGGAGTTGGTTCAGTGTTATTATTGAAAATATGTATGATAATTTGACAGAAAATATTGCAGTTAGGTCGAATCATAAATATGATAAAATAAAATATATAATTATTGATGATCCAGTTTCTTCACTAGATGATTCAAAGATAATAACATTAGCAGTTAAAATTGCTGATTACATAAAGCGTTGCCAAATAAAAGAATTGAATATAAAATTTATTATTACGACTCATCATACATTATTTTATAATGTTATTTTTAATGAACTTAAAGGCAAAAGTTCTTTTTACGAATTACAAAATAAACAATCTGAGTACAAATTTGAACAACAAAAAAAACCTATACCGTATCATTTATATATAAAGAAAATTATAGATAATGCTATTAAAAATGATGAAGTTTATAAATTTCATTTTAATATGTTCAGAAATATTTTGGAGAAAACAGCGATTTATTTTGGATATGATAATTGGAAAGATTGTATAGTTAAAATGGATAGTTATAATGAATTTGTTAGAATAATAGGTAATTTTAGTCATAATGATATTGATGAGCTAGAAAATAAAAAATTACCTAAAGAACATAGAGAGTTGTTTACTAAAGTTTATAATGATTTTATAAGAAAATTCAACTTTAATTAATATTAAGAAATGAGATTAAACATTTATATTAAAATTACGATATAGGTAGTATAGGAGTTAAAAGTAAATGAATAAATATAATGTAGTAATGGAAATGAGCGATTCCACAGTAGTAACAGAATATGAACCAGTAAAAAGAAAATCAGACAGCTATCAAAGTGAGCAAGCATTAGAAAATGAATTTATAAGAATGCTTACAGAGCAAGGATATGATTACTTAGAAATTCATGATTCAGAATCTTTAATAAAAAATCTTCGTACACAACTTGAAATAGTAAATGATTATAAATTTACAGATAGCGAATGGAATAGATTTTTCAATGATTCTATTGCAAATAACAATGATGGGATAGTTGAAAAGACTAGAAAAATACAAGAAGATAATATTCAAGTTTTAAAAAGAGACGATGGAACAAGTAAAAACATAACTCTAATAGATAAAAAATGTATTCATAATAATAGGTTACAAGTTATTAATCAGTATGTAGAAAATAGTGGAAACTATGACAATAGATATGATGTTACAATATTAGTAAATGGACTACCTTTAGTACATGTTGAATTAAAAAGAAGAGGAGTAGCACTAAAAGAAGCATTTAATCAAATAAATAGATATCAAAGAGATAGTTTCTGGGCTGGAAGTGGATTATATGAGTATATTCAAATATTTGTAATTTCAAATGGTACAAGTACAAAATATTATTCAAATACAACAAGAGAAAGCCATATAAAAGAACAAACATCAATTAGAAATAAAAGTAAAAAAACAAGCAATAGTTTTGAATTTACATCATATTGGGCTGATAGCAATAATAAAGTAATATCTGATTTGGTAGATTTTACAAGAACATTTTTCGCAAAACATACAATTTTAAATATATTAACAAAATATTGTGTATTCACATCAGAAGAATTACTACTTGTAATGAGACCATATCAAATTGTTGCAACAGAGAGAATATTAAATAGAATTCAAGTAGCAACAAATTATAAGAAGATGGGAACAATTGAAGCAGGAGGGTATATTTGGCATACTACTGGATCTGGAAAAACATTAACATCATTTAAAACTGCACAATTAGCAAGTAAATTAGAATATATTGATAAAGTATTATTTGTTGTGGACAGAAAAGATTTAGACTATCAAACAATGAAAGAATATGATAGATTCCAAAAAGGCGCAGCAAATGGAAACAGAAGTACAAAAGTACTTCAAAAGCAATTAGAAGATACAACATCAAAAATAATAGTAACAACAATTCAAAAATTAAGTGAATTTGTAAAAAGAAACAAAAATCATCCAGTATATCAAAAACATTTGGTATTGATATTTGATGAATGTCATCGTTCTCAATTTGGAGATATGCACAAAATGATAGTACAAAACTTCAAAAATTATCATTTATTTGGATTTACTGGAACACCAATATTTGCAAAAAATGCAGGAAAAACAACAAATCCAGATTTCTGCACAACGGAGCAAGCATTTGGAGAAAAATTACATACATATACAATAGTAGATGCTATAAATGATGGAAATGTATTACCATTTAGAATTGATTATATAAACACAATAAAAGCTAAAGAAGGAATGACAGATAAAGAAGTAGAGGCAATAAATACAGAAGAAGCACTATCATCACCAGAGAGAATATCAAATGTAGTTTCATATATAATAGAACACTTTGATCAGAAAACAAAAAGAAATTCATTTTATGATTTAAAAGGACAAAGAGTAAATGGATTCAACTCAATGTTTGCAGTAGCTTCAATACCAATGGCAAAAAAATATTATTTGGAATTTAAGAAACAATTAGAAGAAAAACAAAAGGACTTAACAATTGCTACAATTTATTCTTATGCACAAAATGAAGAAGATACTTCAGATGGAATATTAGATGACGAAGGATTTGAAACTAATTTATTAGATAAAAGTTCAAGAGAATTTTTAGACTTTGCAATAGATGAATACAATAAAAAATTCAAGACAAATTTCTCATCAGAAGGAAACGGATTCCAAGACTACTATAAAGATTTATCAGATAAAGTAAAACATAAAGAAATTGACTTGCTAATAGTAGTGAATATGTTCTTAACAGGATTTGATGCAACTACATTAAACACATTATGGGTAGATAAAAATTTAAAACAACATGGACTAATCCAAGCTTATTCAAGAACAAACCGTATATTAAATTCAGTAAAAACTTATGGAAACATTGTATGCTTTAGAAACTTACAAGACGCAACAAATGATGCAATAGCATTATTCGGAGATAAAAATGCAACAGGAATTGTATTACTAAAATCTTATGAAGATTACTATTATGGATATGAAGACGATAATGGTAAAAAACAAATAGGATATGAAGAAAGAATAGCAATGCTATTACAAAAATATCCACTAGGAGTACAAATTGTCGGAGAAAAGGCTGAAAAAGACTTTATAGTATCAATAGGAAATATATTAAGATTAAGAAATATATTATCATCCTTTGATAAATTTGCAGGAAACGAAATATTATCTGAAAGAGATTTTCAAGATTACACAGGAATGTATGTTGATTTATATCAAAAATATAAACAAAAAGATGATGGAGAAAAAGAAAGTATAAAAGATGATATAGTATTTGAAATGGAACTTGTAAAACAAGTAGAAGTAAATATAGACTACATTTTAATGCTAGTTGCAAAATATCATCAATCTAATTGTGAAGATAAAGAAATACTTGGAACCATTGATAAAGCTATAAAATCAAGTTTAGCACTTCGTTCAAAGAAAGAATTAATAGATGGATTTATTTCAAAAATAAATGCAGATACAAATGTTATGGATGATTGGGGTAAATTTGTAAAAGAACAAAAAGAAATAGACTTAAAGAAAATAATTAATGATGAAAATTTGAATGAAAAAGAAACTAGAAAGTTTTTAGATAATGCTTTTAGAGATGGGCAAGTTAAAACAAATGGAACAGATATAGAAAAAATATTGCCACCTATGAGAAGATTTGGTGGAGGTAATAGGGTAGAACGTAAAGAAACGATAATTAAAAGAGTAAAGAAATTCTTTGAAAAATATTTTGGACTTGGAACTGCCGATAGAAATGATGATGGATTTGAATATAAGGTTACTGATGAAGAAAGTAATAATTTAAGCAGAGTTGCGGAAGACGAAGAAAAATATACAAATTAATAATACACAAGAAAAGCAAAATATTAATGTATGAAATGCATAAGTATTTTGCTTTTTTGATAGGAGGTTTAATATGATAGTTGAAGTAATATCATTTATTGTAATAGCAGTGGTAATTTTTATATTTGTAAGATTAAATTATAAAAAATGTGAAACAGGAGGAGAAAAGATAATATTCATATTCTATGTAATTATAGTTGCTATACCAATAATCCTATATTATTTGGATTTATGGAATATTCCATCTAGACTGAATTTAATGAAAAATATAGACAGTCAAAATTGGTTAGGTTTTTTATTTACATATGTATCCACAATTGTTTCATCAGTAATAGGAGTTACAGCCTCTATATATATTGCATTTATTCAAATAAGAAAAAATAATGAAGACAATGAAAGAAGAGATAAAGAAAATTTAAGAATTCAAAATATGCCATTATTAAAATATTGTATTGATACGGAAAGAAAATGTGAAAGAAATTCATCTGACAGAATAATAACATCAGTAAAATATGGAGAAACATTTGAATTAAATTTTTCATTAAAAAATATTGGCTTAAATAGTGTAAAAAACATTATTATTGATTACGAATCCGATGTAACAAACTCAACATATAGATTATCAGGAAAAAATAATGTTATTGTAATTGAAAAAGGTGAAAAAATTGAAAGTAATCATTTTTTATCATTAGAGTTGAACAGTACAATTAATATGAAATTGACAGTGTATTATGAAGATGTTTTTAATAATTGGTATAAACAAATTGTAAATATCATATATAATGCATCTAGTAGATTAAAAAATGGAGAATATATAGGAAATGTAAATTATTGTGTTGAAAATGAAATATTAATAAGTAAGGATGAAATAAATAACAAGGTGTATAATAGTTGGGAGAAAATTAAATGAAAAAAATATTTGTAAAATATAAAATTTTAATTAATGGGTTCAATATAATTGGAGATTATGAAATAGATGGATTTATATTGAGAGAAGATAAAATAAATGAAGAAAATTTTAAAATGAACTATGATGTGGAAAAAACAGGAATAAATTATAATTTAAATATATACTTATATTCATGCATTACAGATAGAGATTTAAAATATAGATATATGGAATCTGAAAATCTTATGGAAATTGATGTTTCAAACAAGACACAAGTAACAAGGGAAAATTTATTGAACATTATTGAGAAATATAAAGAAATTACAGAAAAAATTTACGATTTGGAGAAAAAAATAAGATTAATATTTAACATACCAGTTTTATTTCAAATAATTAATATTGAATTTTACAATGAAAATAAAAAATACATAGGATTTACTCAACTAAATAAGCCAATTTCTATGTGGAATAGATGTACATATAATTTGAACCCAATAGAATTTTCAAATAACAGTAGATTTGGAATGAATTTTGATGCAATGAAAAATACAAAAAATAATCATTTTAATAGAGCTTTAGAATTTTATAACGATTCTTTTGATAGTGAGAAAATAAGCAACAGATTCATATTGATTTTTAGCAGTTTAGAGGCAATATTTAATTTGGATTCAGGAGATGTCACGGAAAAGATATCAAAATATACTGCCAAGCTTTTAGCAGAAAATAATATAGAATTATATGATCGAATATATCGTGATATAAAAAAATTATATCAAAAGAGATGTGTCTATATACACGGTGGCAAAATAAATAATATAACTGATTTAGATGAAAAATTATTAAGAAAATATGTTAGAAAAAAAATAATTGCATATTGGATGATTATTATTAATACCGGAAAGACGGCTAAAGAAATTTTGAAATATTTAGATAGTGATGAAAAATTAGATATTCAGGTTAGGCTAATGATTTCAGCATTAAATTCAAATAGCTTTAGCGAACAACAAAGTAAATCAATTAACATTGTGGAAGATGAGTTAAATATGCAAATACCTGATCAGACGAAAAAAAACTTATTAAAAAATTGTAACCAGTAGTAACATAAAATATAATGCAGATAACTTTTCTAAACGAAAAAAACATATAATATAAGTTTACAATAGGTATGGTATATAAAAGTATGAGAAATACCAGATGCATGATAAATTTTTTTTCATAAAAACTTTTATTGGAAGGTATATATCATATTAATAGTAAATTATATAAAAAATTAGTACTAAAAGTAGCGATAAAATTTAAAATATATAGAAAAACAATATATAGATGGAAAATATAATAGATCAGAAGAACTATTACGTAAAATAATAAAAAAGTTTTCCGTTGACCAGAAAAAAATTATGAGAAAAGGATGTGGTTAAAATAAAAAAATTGAATAATGAAGAGGTTTTAAGTGTTTGTGAAGTATTTATAAAAGGAAGAGGATATGCGTGTAGACTTAGTATTGAAGAAAGAATAAAGGAGTATCTTATAAAAAATAAATATATATATTCTCGAATAGGAAGCGATTATTTCTTATCTTCTAAATTTTATAAGGATTACAAAAAAGTAATTGATAATTTTAATTTTAATAAATTTGAAAAAGAATTAATTAAAGAATATTTTGCTTTAAAAATAATTTATTTTGATGAAGAAATAATGCATTTGTTTTTAAATAATCCAAAATTTCATTTTGTATGGAGAGGCTATAGAGGATATGTATGCTCGACTGAAGATTCTATGTTGGATGTGCATATTAAAGATTTATGCTTATGTCACGATTTAGAAGAAAATAAAATTATAATAGGAGCACTTCTTGTGGATTTAATAGAGTGTTCAGAACAATCACAACAGATTCTTCAACCATATATGCTTGAAGAAGACGATAAATACGAATTCCATGAGTATAACTATAAGAATTTATTTGAAGGCAAATGGCTTGATACGAATGAATTAGATATATACTCAGTAATATTAATTGGAATAAAAATAGTAAATTATATATTTACAAAAAAATATGGTTTCAAATTATATAAAAATGAATATAATGTAGAAAATTTGCAATTCTTTATGCCTTTATTTTATCCAACAAAAATAAATAGATTTAATTTTATGATGGAGTTAGCAAAGATATTTTTAGATAATATAAATGGTAAAGGATTGAAAAAATTAATACAAAAGCAGTATGAAGATATGCATAACAAAAATGAATTTTCATTGGAAGATTTAAAAAAGGAAGAGTTTAGAGAATTTAAGACCTTTAAAACATATTTTAGTAAATATTCTGAATTTAATTCATTATCATTTGAAAAACTTGATGAAATTAGAAGGTTGAGAACAGAACCTGCACATAAAATATATATTAATGATTTAAATTATATGTATTCTAAAGAACAAGATGAAACTTTATTAAATATGTATAGAATTATATATAATATTATTAAAGTAGAAGATCCAGATTATCAAATATTAAATGTATATGAAGGTGGAGAATATAAGTGTTTTTATGGCTCAAAAGGAGCAATTGATACAAACAATGGGTTTAACGCCAAAAGGTATGAATATTATAATGGGTATGTGAGATTAACAAATGAAAAATTTAAGGTTAAGGATTCAGAAATATTAATAGCAGGAAATGATATTAAAATAATACGAAAAATATTATTAGATCATATAAAATTGAATTTTAAAAATATTAAAAAAAGAGATATAAATATGCTATTAGAGACAATATTTAATAAGGATATAGCTAAAGCTAACGAAAGAGAGATAAAATCTTTTTTCTATGGACAAGCATATATAAAAATGATTTATGGTGAATGTAAAAATTATAAAAAAGAGGGAAAAAAATTATATAAACAATTTCTTAAATCAAATTATAAATATATATTTGTTATCGCAGACTCTACAGAGTTATATTGGAATATAAGCAAAACATTAGAAATGGTAAAAAAAAATAATGATACTCTGTTTGGTTCGGGAATATTAATGTATTTATTATCAAATAAGTTTGCAGAAGATAAATCAAATATCTTTAATAATAATAGTAAAGATTTGTTAATTATTAATAACGTATGGGATTAGACAGCTTGCTAAATAAATTTATATAAACTGGAGCAATATACTCTAAGTTAAAAAATAAAATGCGAAAAAAGTCAAAATCTCAGAAATTATAAATAAGATTTAATGATTCAAAATAATTAATTTTAATATATATATATATTAAATATTACAAAGCAAAATTATAAATAATATTGAAATATCGAGGTAAATTATGAAGGTTTTAACTATAAAGCAACCATGGGCAACTTTAATTATGCAAGGAGATAAGAAATTTGAATTTAGAAGTTGGCAAACTAAATATAGGGGAGAGTTGCTTATACATGCTGGTAAAGAAATTGATAAAGAAGCGGTAAAAAGATTAGCAAATTATCTGCCACAAGAATTGCCACAAGGTAAAATTTTAGGAAAAGTAACATTAGTCGATTGTATAAAGATGACACATGAATTTAAAGAAAAATTATTAAAAGAAAATAGTGATATTTATACAAAAAGTTCTTTTCAAGAAAATTATGGCTGGCAATTAGAAGATGTGCATGTCTTTGATGAACCAATAGATGCAAAAGGTCATTTGAGCTTATGGGAGTACGACCTTGAAAACGAGAAATAATTCCCAGAGCATAAAGAAAGTTTAAAATCGAGCAGTCTCAAACAATTATTTAAATAAAAGAGGAGCATAATTATGGAGAATAAAATACAGCAATTTAAACAATTAGTAAACAAATGTGATAATATTGTATTCTTTGGTGGCGCAGGTGTGTCAACTGAAAGCGGAATTCCTGATTTTAGGAGTAAGGACGGTTTGTATAACCAGCAATATAAATATCCGCCTGAGACAATATTAAGTCATACTTTTTTTATGAATAAAACGGAGGAATTTTTTAAGTTTTATAAATCAAAGATGAACTCGTTAAAATACCAGCCTAATATTACGCATATAAAACTTGCAGAACTTGAAACCAAAGGTAAGTTAAAGGCGGTAATAACGCAAAATATAGATGGTTTGCATCAAAAGGCTGGCTCTAAGGTTGTATATGAATTGCATGGTAGCGTACTACGAAATTATTGCATGAATTGCCATAAATTTTATGATGCTGAATATGTGTTTAACAGCAATGGCATTCCAAGATGCAGCTGTGGAGGAATAATAAAGCCAGATGTAGTTTTGTATGAAGAGGGATTGGATGAGGAAACAATCGAAAATTCGATATATGCTATTCAAAAGGCTGATTTGTTAATTGTTGCTGGCACGTCACTTACTGTTCAACCTGCAAGTGGTTTAATAAACTTTTTTATAGGCAGAAATCTTGTATTGATAAACAGGGATTCAACTCCTTATGATAATAAAGCAAATCTTGTTATAAATGATAGTTTAGGTAAAGTTTTCTCGAATTTATAAAGAATAAATTAAGAAACAACATAGGATAAATTATTTTAAGCGTATAAAATGAATCAAAGGAGCAAATTATGAAGACTTTAGATGAATTGGTAGCAGATAAAATATTAGATTTAGTTCATTATGTATTATTAAAATTTATAAAACCAGATATGACTTTAAGCAAAGTAAATGAATTAGATATACAAGCAATCGAAAAATTAAAACAGCAATATGGAATTGAAGCAATAATTTTAGACGTAGATGATACATTGCGTAAAGAGATGAAGGATATTCCAAAGGTTAATAAGGAATGGATTGAAGACTTAAAAGACAAGATAAAAATTATGATTGTAAGCAATGGAGTAGACAAAGATATAGAAAAATATTTCAATAAAAATGGAATAGATTACATAGGATTTGCGTGCAAACCGTTAAAGAAGAACTTTGTAAAGGCATGTGAAAAGATGAATGTAAATCCGGAGAGTGTACTAATGGTTGGCAATAGCTTGTTTGATGATATATATGGCGGAAAAAGAAATAAGATGAAGACTGCACTTGTAAAAGAAGTAGAAGATAATGAGAGATAACTCAATAAAAACAAATAATACGCTGAATTGAGCTGTTATCAATAAGCCTAGAAGAAATATGAATTTTACGTGAAAATTGGCACTCGATACTTGACTCTGCTAAAAATAGATGTATAATATATCTGTAAATGGTAAAGAATATTTATCATAAACATGTGCCACTCTCATCAAGTGTCAACACATAATATATTTTAAGGAGTTGATTTTTATGATGATGATACCTAGAAAACATGATTTTGATTTATTTGATGATGTATTTGGAGATTCATTCTTTAATGAGGGAGCAAGTAGACTAATGAAAACAGATATTAAAGAGAAGAAAAATGAATACATTATTGACATTGACTTACCAGGATATGACAAAGAAGGAATAAAACTTGAGATTCAAGATGGATATTTAACAGTACATGCTAGTGTTAATAAAGAAGAAAATGACGAAGAAAAAGGCAGATTTGTACGTAAAGAAAGATATTCTGGAGCTTGCTCTAGAAGCTTCTATGTTGGAGAAAACATTACAGAAGATGAAATTAAAGCTAAATTTAAGAATGGTACATTAACTATTGTTGTTCCAAAGAAGGAAGACAAGAAAGAATTACCAAGTAAGAAATATATTGAAATTGAATAATGAAAAGTCCTACAGAAATGTGGGACTGTTTTAGTTTCAATTTGAACTAAAATTTTATTTGATTTCTATAATATTTTAATGACCAATATTATTGATTGGTCAAATGTGACAAGAAGATTGAATAAATACCCTTTTTATGATAGGATGTAAATGTAAAGGTTTGTTTTTTTAAGATTAACAGTTTTAAAAAATGTGAATATTAGGAGGTATTATGTGTACAGCTACAACTTATAAAACTAAAGATTTTTATTTTGGACGTACGTTAGACTATGAGTTTTCATATGGAGACGAAGTTACGATTACTCCACGAAATTTTAAGTTTAACTTTAGAAAAATGGGGGAGATGAATTCGCATTATGCTATTATTGGAATGGCTTATGTGATAGAAGATTACCCATTGTATTATGATGCAATAAATGAGAAAGGGCTTGGAATTGCAGGACTTAATTTTGTTGGAAACGCAGTCTATCATGATGAAAAAGAAGGGAAAAATAATGTAACTCAGTTTGAGTTTATTCCATGGATTCTTGGGCAGTGCTCAAGTGTTGATGAAGCGAAAAAGCTTATTCAAAATATGAATTTTTTGAATGAGCCTTTTAATGATAGGTTGCCACTTGCTCAATTGCATTGGATTATTGCTGATAGTAACAAAGCAATTACTGTAGAGTCTGTGGCGGATGGAATAAAAATATATGATAATCCAGTCGGTGTGCTTACTAATAATCCGCCGTTTGATAAGCAAATGTTTAATTTGAATAATTATATGCATCTGTCAAATAAATCACCAGAAAACACGTTTTCTTCTAAACTTGATTTAAAGAATTATAGCCGTGGAATGGGAGCGATTGGACTTCCAGGAGATTTATCTTCGCAATCTAGGTTTGTTAGAACAGCATTTGTTAAGATGAATTCTGTTTCTGGAGATGGAGAATTAGAAAGTGTTAGCCAGTTTTTCCATATTCTTAATTCTGTTGACCAACAGAGAGGTTGTTGCAATTTAGGCAATGATAAATATGAGATAACTATTTATACATCATGTTGTAATGCGACAAAAGGGATTTATTATTATACAACTTATGATAATCACCAAATTACAGCTGTAAATATGAACAAAGAGAATTTGGAATGGAACAAGCTTATAAGATATCCACTTATAAAGGAAGAACAGATTAAATTACAAAATTAGAACTTTTATAGAGAAGCATAGAGGTAGGATTGAAATTTTTTAGATTTGTTCTTAAGAATATACGGTGTATATTTCGCTATAGCGAAAGCTACAACAAAATATGATAAATAAAACAAAAGAAAAAGAAGGCAAGTGCTAGTAGGCATTTGTTTTTCGCATATAAGACTAATGGTATATAGTGCTAATATAAATGCTGATTAATTTTATGATAAATGTATTGCAAATTTTCCATATAACTGGTAATATATTTAATGTAATTATTGATTTATAAGGTAGGTTTTTCTATGACAATACTAGGTTATGATGTTAGAATATATTTTTTGCTGTTTATGATATATGCTGTAGCAGGTTGGATAATGGAGGTTACATGTAAACTTATTCAGTATAAAAGGTTTATAAATAGAGGATTTTTAATTGGACCTTATTGTCCGATTTATGGCTATGGAGCTCTTCTAATAACATTTTTATTGGGAAGATATAAATATGATGCACTTGTGCTATTTGTTATGGCGATAGTCGTATGCGGAACTTTGGAATACTTGACCAGTTTAGTAATGGAAAAAATGTTTAAGGCAAGATGGTGGGATTATAGCCAAAGAAAGTTTAATTTAAATGGACGAGTTTGTTTAGGTACAATAATTCCTTTTGGAATTTTGGGACTAATGGTAACATATATAACAAATCCATTCTTGCTAGGAAAACTAGAATTAATACCAGAGATGTGGTTAAATATTGTGTCTGGAATATTATTTGCAATTTATGTGGTTGATAATATTGTTTCTGGAGTTGTTATTAAAGCAATTAAAAAGGCTGATATTACTGCAAGTAAGGAAACTGATAATACAGAAGAGATTACTAAGAAGGTAAGGGAAATTTTACAAAGCAAGTCTGCATTACATAGAAGATTGGTGGATGCTTTCCCTAAATTGCAAGCTGTTAAGATAAAAATTAAAGACCAAACAGAGAAAATAAAGAAAGAAGCAATTAGACAAAAAGAAGAAATAGAAACAAAGGTTGAAGACACAACTAAGGCGATTGCTGAAAAAGTAAGCAATGTTAGTATAACTGGAAAAAAGAAAAAGCAAATTAAAGAAGAAAATGAAAAATAGATAAAAAAGATGCCAAATAAAATTGGCATTTTTTTGTGTCTATAAGTTTGAATTGCGAATAATTTAAAATTGCATAAATTTTTCAATCTTGGAAAAAATAGTGTAATAAATGTTTTAGAAGGAGCGGGAGGAAAAAATTATGCAATCTTTTTGGGAAGAGGAGAGAAAAAATTATAAAGAATATGAGAGTATAAGAAATGATATGAGGGCCTCTGTTTGTGTTATTGGCGGAGGACTTACTGGTCTTACAACAGCGTATTATTTAAGCAAATATACTAATGTTGTTTTATTAGAAAGAAATAGAATTTGTAGTCACACAAGTGGCGGAAATACTGGAAAAGTTACTAGTCAGCATGGAGTTTTTTACAAATATTTAATAGATTCACAGGGAAAAGAATTTGCAAAAAAATATTTAAAGGCAAATCAGAAGGCAATAGAAAATATTAGTGAAATAGTGCAGAATGAAAAAATAGATTGTGACTTTAAGAGAGAAAAGGCATATGTTTTTACTGCAAAAGAAACAGAAGTAGACAAATTGAAAAAAGAGCAGAGAGCAGTAGATAAATTAGAAAAAGACTTGTGTCAATATGTTACAAAAATAGAGCTACCAATGGAAATTGCAGGAGCGATTGAGTTTAGGAGTCAGGCAAAGCTTCACCCTGTAAAATATGGATATGGACTGGCCAAATGTATTACTAAGAATAATAGTAGAATATTTGAGAATTCTCAGGTTACAGATATAAAGAAGTCGAATGGAAAGTACGAAATATATGTAGATAAAAATAAAGTTACGGCAGACTATGTGGTAATTGCTACAAGATATCCGTTTATAAAGATTCCGGGTTACTATTTTTTGAAGATGTATCAATCAACATCTTATGCAATAGTTGCTGATGTAAAAAGCGAATTGTTTGATGGAATGTATATAAATTACGAAGTCCCCAATATGTCTTTTAGGGTAATCGAGGATAATGGAAAGAAATTACTATTAGCGGTTGGTTATGATTATAAAACTGGAACGGAGGAATTGAAAAATGGATATACGAGGCTTGAAACAGCTGTAAGAAAAATGTATCCAGATGCAGAAGTGCTATATAAGTGGTCTGCAGAGGATTGCATAAGTCTCGACAAAATCCCGTATATAGGAGATTTTTCTGTTACGATGCCTAATGTGTATGTGGCAACAGGGTTTAATAAATGGGGAATTACATCATCAAATGTTGCGGCAAACATAATAGCAGATAAAATATTAGGAAAAGAAAATGAGTATGAAGATTTGTTTAAAGCAAGAAGAGTAGAACCAATAAGGAATAGAGTCGAAGTAGAAAATATGTTAAAAGAAGCTAATAAATCAATACTTATGAGTAGGTTTAAAATACCAAAAGATGAAATAGATGATATAAGAATAGGAGAGGGCAAGATAATTGAAATAGATAATAAAAAGGTTGGAGTGTATAAAGCAAATACTGGAGAGATATTTAAAGTAAAGCCGATTTGTACACATCTAGGGTGTGAGCTGTATTTTAATAATATAGATAAAACTTGGGAATGTCCATGCCATGGCTCGAAATTTAGCTATGATGGAAAATCAATAGAAGTACCAAGTAATAAGAATTTGGAATGACTGGTTTTAGGGTGTGGTTTGTGAAAATAGGGTGGCAGAAAATAATCGACTGAAACTTATTGACTAGACTATTCTTAAAATGTATAATGTTATTACTAACATATGAAGGGGATTTTTAGAATGCAATCAAGAAGTGAGATTAGAAAAAGAAAGCAAGAAAAACAGAGAATTATATTAGGAATTATAATTTTAATATTAGCTATTTTAATAACGATAATAACTGCAAGTATAATTAGTAAGAATACTGCGAAAGAAGTTGCCACAAAGGAACCAGAAAGTTTGGCGGATGAATTCGTAAATAGCGTAAATACACAAAATTTTGAAGAAGATGTAAATGAAGAGATTATAGAAAATATTGTAGAAGAAAATGAAGTGGCTGAAAATACAATCACTGAAGAAAAGCCTAAGAATACTAGTGGTACTAAGTATAGGTTAGAAGTAAATTGTGATCAAAATGTAGTTAATGTATATGAAAAAGACGAAAATGGAGAATACAAAAACTGCGTAAAGGTAATGCTTTGTTCTATAGGTTCAGCAACTCCAATGAGTGGTACTTATTCTTTGAAAAATTATGGAGGACGAGACTGGGCATGGAAAGGTCTTCAAGGGGATGTGTTTGGTCAATATGCAACACAGATAACTGGAAATATATTGTTCCATTCTGTACCATACACAAAAAAAGGAGATAATTCAAGTTTAGAATACTGGGAATATGATAAATTAGGCACTCCGGCTTCCTTGGGTTGCATAAGGCTTACTGTAAAAAATGCAAAATGGATATACGATAATTGTGCATCAGGAACGAAGGTATATTTCTACCAAGATTCTAACCCTGGACCATTGGGCAAGCCATCAGAAAGAAAAATTTCTGGAGACAGTGAGGTAAATAGTTGGGACCCAACGGATCCAGATTCGGACAACCCTTGGAAGGAGTATGATATTGCCAAAAAGAACGATAAAGAAAACACAGAAAGTGATAAAAATAACGATATTGAAAATAAAATTGAAAATAAAATTGAAAATAAAATAGAAAACAATGTGCAGAATACAAAGCAAAATACAGAAGTACCAGGCAATACGGAAAATACTGAAACAAATACGGAAATAACGGATAATACAGAGAGTAATAAAAATAATGAGACTTTTCAAGGAAAAAACAATATTACAAATACAGAGAACAGAAATACAGAAAACGAAAATTATGAAGTTGGGAGTAATATAGAAAGTGATAATGACTAAATATTGTTGAAAAATAATTACAATTTTGACTACGTCAAAGCCCATTTAAAACGCAGTTACATACAAAAAGTATGCGTCCTTGCCTTTTAAATGGGACTTTTTCTTGCCAAAATTTAAATCTTTTCCAACTGAAGCTTTAGCTAAAAGCAAAAATTAAAAATATAAATTTTTTAATATAAAAGTTTAATTTTATTACCATCACGGCTTATAAATCCCTCATCTACCAAACATTTGAGTTCACGCATCATTGCACTTCTATCTACGCTTAGGTAATCAGCGAGGCTAGTCATTGAAATTGGAAGTGTAATATTTTTAGAGAAGTTTTTACTAGAAAGAATAGAAAAATAAGTAAGTAATTTATCTCTGATAGACCTTTTTGAGAGGATTTCTATTCTTGTATTTTGATGTACTGCCTGTTTTAATATGAGTTCTAGCAGGCTAGATACGAGTGTTGTGTGAAATTTACAGTTGTTTCTGCATTTTTCGTGTATGTCATCATACAAAAATAGAAGAGCCTCACACTTATCCATTGCTAAAACAAAAAGTTCGTGGTTGGTATGAACAGGGTAGAAAGCTTCACCAAAAATATCTGTCTCAACAAAACTTTCTATTATATCCTTGTTTCCGTTTAAATCATATCTAATTAAATCTGCTTTTCCAGAAAGCAGTATGCAAATTTGTTTTCTTTTTTCTATGTAAGTTGTAATAATACTGCCTTTTTCAAAGGTCTTACGTTGAACCTTAATACAATTACAAGAAATGTTTTCAATTATATCTGATATTTCCATTAACATTGTCCTTAAATTTGTAAATAAAATTTACTCAATTATACTTCAAAAACGTTGCATTTGCAACAGAAAAAATAAATTGTTAAGGTATAATAGTTATGAGATAATGTTTTTTAGGTAAGTTATGTCGATGTGGGCAGAAAAATGTTTTGCAAACAATAATGCTTAGTTATATTAAAAAATATTATTTATAATGAAACTAAAGAGGCAGTAATTTAGATAAATCCAAGGAGGAATTTATGAAGGTTATTAAGAGAGATGGACGTGTAGTAGATTTTAATAGAGAGAAGATTGCAATTGCTATTGAGAAGGCAAACCAAGAGGTTACAGAAAAGGAAAGAGCAGATAAGCAAGATATTAAGGATATAATAAAATATATTGAGTCACTTGATAAAAAGAGAATTTTGGTTGAAGATGTGCAAGATATAATAGAAGAGCAACTTATGGATAAGAAAAAGTTTAAGCTTGCAAAGAAATACATGATTTATAGATATAATAGAGCGTTGGTTAGAAAGAAGAACACCACAGACGAATCTATTCTTGGACTCATAAAAAATCAAAATATGGAGATGTTGGAAGACGGAACACGTAAGAATGCTGTGCTTGCGTCTTCACAAAGGGATTACATAGCTGGAGAGGTTTCTAAGGATTTAACGAAGAGACTACTGTTACCTGAAAAAATAGTAAAGGCTCATGAAGAAGGCGTACTATATTTTCATGATATGGACTATTTTTTACAACCAATTTTTAATTCTAGTGTGATTAATATTGGAGATATGCTTGACAATGGAACAGTGATAAATGGAAAATTAATAGATAGTCCAAAAAGTTTTAGAGTTGCTTGCACGGTTCTTGCACAAATTCTTGCAACAGTTGCGTCAACACAATACGGTGGACAATCTGTAGATATCAGTCATTTGGGAAAGTATGTTAGAAAGAGTTATGAAAAATTTAAGGAAGAGTTTGGAGGCGTGCCTTCAAAAGAAATATTAGATAAAAAGATAAAAGAAGAAGTAACGAGTGGTGTACAAACACTTCAATATCAGATAAATACACTAATGACTACAAACGGGCGTAGTCCGTTGGTTTCATTATTTATGTATTTAAGAGAAGGCGATGAATACATAAAAGAAAATGCACTTATAATAGAAGAAATTTTGAAGCAAAGAATTGAGGGAATGAAGGATGCAGAAGGAAAATATATTAATCCGGAATTTCCAAAGTTGATCTATGTAATCGATGAAAATAACTGCTTAAATGGTGAAAAATATGATTATTTAACACATCTTGCATTAGAATGTGCAAATAAGACACAAGAACCAAGTTTTATATCGGCTAAAAAAATGCGTGAAAATTATAGCGGAAATGTCTTTTCGCCAATGGGCTTTAGAAGTTTTCTAACTCCATGGAAAGATGAGAATGGAACATATAAATTTGAAGGAAGATTTAATCAAGGTATTGTTAGCATAAATTTACCACAAATTGCAATCGTGGCAGATGGTGATGAAGATAAATTCTTTAGCTTGCTAGATGAAAGACTGGAATTGTGTCATGAAGCATTATTGTGCAGACATTATGCTTTGCTTGGTACAGTAAGTGATACGAGCCCAATACATTGGATATATGGTGCGATAGCGCATTTAAAATCAGGAGAAAAAATAGACAAATATTTGAAAGATGGTTACTCTACAATTTCGTTAGGATATGTAGGAGTATATGAAGCAACAATGATGATGAAAGAAGTTTCTAACACTGAATCAAATGGAAAAGAATTTGCTATAAAGATAGTAAAGCATTTAAAAGAAACTGTTGAAAAGTGGAAGAAAGCCTCTGGCTTAGGTTTTTGCTTATATGGAGAAACAAGTCAAAAGGTATGCAAAACATTCGAAAGAATAGATAAAGAAAGATTTGGAGTAATAAAAAATGTAACAGACAAAGAAAAATATACAAGTTCGTACCATGCGAGTGAAGATGAAAAAATAGACTATAAAGAAAAACTAGCATTTGAAAGCGTATTTCAAAAATTATCATTGGGAGGAGTTGTATCACAAATTCCGAGCGAATATATTGGAGAATTAAGTGATAAAGAAGAATTCATAAAATTTGTGTATGATAATGTACAATATTTGGAGTTTACAAAAGAACTCAAAAAATAACTAAAATTAATATGTTGAAATAATAAACAGAATGTAAAAAAGTTCTACAAAAAAATGAGTGAAGAAATTCGCTCATTTTTATTTCAATAGATTTTTTATGTTGTCCTTGAGTCATACATTCTTAAAATTAGGGTCATCTAAAAATGACATCTACTGAGCCTTTTTATCATGCTTATTCTTATAGTATGTATTTTTAATAATATCTAATTCTAGTATACGAATTTCGATTGAGTCTATCAATATTAAATCTGTGTGACTTATATGAAAAAAATTTTCTTTAATGAATGAAATAGAAATTTACAAATGTCATTTATTTGTCACTTTGATGATGTATTATAATTCCAGTAAAAGAAAATTTGAAAAGAAAGGAAAGGAAAATATAATGGAAATTTTAAGAGTTGAAGATTTGGTTAAGACATATGGAAAAGGTGAAAATCAGGTTAATGCAGTTGACCACATTTCGTTTTCGATAGATAAAGGAGAATTTGTTGCGATTGTTGGAGCTAGTGGAAGCGGAAAATCTACGTTACTACATTTGTTAGGAGGAGTGGATAGACCAACTTCAGGCAAAGTGTTCATAGATGGAAAAGACATTTATTCCTTAAATGATGATAATCTGGCTATATTTAGAAGGAGGCAAATTGGTTTAATTTATCAATTTTACAATTTAATACCAATATTAAATGTAAGAGAAAATATAACATTGCCATGTGACTTAGACGGACAAAAAGTTGATGAGAAAAGATTAGATGAGCTAATAAAAACATTAGGATTAGAAAAAAGAGAGAAGCATCTGCCAAACCAATTATCTGGAGGACAACAACAACGTGTATCAATAGGAAGAGCAATGATAAATAATCCAGCATTAATGCTTGCAGATGAGCCAAC
>OGWV01000018.1_pt1 | contig 70913 bp, 102 predicted proteins | sample 1576081 | NCBI WGS metagenome assembly OGWV01 (sample SAMEA3541541, study PRJEB24748) | human gut metagenome | biome: human gut; feature: human-associated habitat; material: faeces | place: China | collected 2012 | reverse complement strand
TGATTTTATTTTTATATCAGTATTGCTTCTGATTGCATCTATTGGTGATATCTTTGCTGCTCTTCTAGCAGAAAATATACAAGATAAATAAATCGTTACAAATCCTAAAGCTATACTTATTATAACTGCCCAATATGGCATACTAAATACAAATTCAACTTCATTTGTAAATACGCTTTTTCCAACTAATTCAGTTGAAACTCTCATTAAAATAAATGTTGCTAATACTCCACAAAGTATTCCTATTGGTATTGATATTAAACCTAAAAGCATTCCCTCAAATAGTACATTTTTCTTAATCTGTTTTTTAGTTGCACCTATACTTGACAACATGCCATATTGTTTCATTTTCTCTGTTATAGAAATTGCAAAACTGTTCCTTATTACAAATACACTAGAAATAATTATTATTCCAATTACTATTCCGGCTAAAGAATACAACATTTGTAATGTTCCACTATCTTTTGTAACTCCAGACCACCTTAATAATTCTGAATTTGTAGTATACTTTGCATCTGTTAATTGTTTTTCAATATCTTTAGTAATATTATAAGATTCTCTAATATTTTTATATTTTACAGCAATATTCACCGGTAATTGCTTATTTACATTATCTATCAAAGTAATAACTGTGTACCCAGGTGCACTATAATCTTCTATTTCCATATTTGGTCTTTCTATAACACCAACTATTGTAAATTCTCTTGATTTGGTTACTTCTAAATGTTCTGCAACATAGTCTTCTTCCCCTTCATCTTTTGAATTATTATATGGATTGTTTTGTTTTAACTCTTCTCCATCCTCAGTTAATCTTTTTCCTATATTTAAAGTTAATTTGTCTCCAATATGGTAATATGTAACTCCACCATTTGACTCTAAATGTTTAGGAATTACTATCTCATTAGAGTTTTCTGGCATTCTTCCTTCTACAAGTTTTAATCCCCAATCATTTAATGCATCTTTATCAAATGCCATCAAATACAAATATGGTTTATATTCATTTTGAACTTTTTCAAGTTTGGAATAGCCAATTCCTTGCGTAATAAATGTGCTCTTTACATTTCTGTTTTCTAATATATATTTTTGTTCATTCGGTTTAACATCAAAAAATACTGCATGATAATTCCCATCAGATTCTTTTGCATGTTGTATAAGTGTTTGTTGAAAGCTTGAAAATACTCCTGCTACTGCACATATCAATGCAGTTGACATTATAATTCCCATACATGTTGCAATTGTTCTTTTGATATTTAATTTTAGACTTCTTATTGTAAAATTATTTAAAACATTTTTCATCTTTTATAATCCTCCCATCATCTATTGTTATAACTCTATCTGCCTCTAATGCTATTTTTTCATCATGTGTGATAACAATAACAGTTTGATTATATTTTTTATTAGATAGTCTTAATAATGAAATAATTTCTTCAGATGCTTTACTATCTAGATTTCCTGTTGGCTCATCTGCTAACATAATTGCTGGATTGTTTATTATAGCTCTACCTATTGAAACCCTTTGCTGTTGTCCCCCTGAAAGTTCATTTGGAAGATGTTTTCTTCTATTTTCTAATTTCAATGTTTTTAGCATTTCATCCAATTTTTCTTGTTTTACTTCTTTTCCATCTAAATTACATGGTAATGTAATATTTTCTTCTACATTTAATATTGGAATTAAATTATAAAATTGATATATTAAGCCTACTTGTCTTCTTCTAAAAATAGCAAGTTGCTCATCATTTAGTCTATAAATATCTTGACCATCTATAAAAACTCTTCCACTTGTTGGTCTGTCTACCCCTCCAAGTAAATGTAATAATGTTGATTTTCCGCTTCCAGATGCCCCTACTATCGCTACAAACTCACCCTTTTGTACTGAAAATGATATATTGTTTACTGCTTTTACTTCGTTTTCTCCTTTTCCATAAATTTTGTTTAAATTTTCAACTTTTAAAATTTCCATAATTAATCTTCGTCCTTTCATTATTTGATTATATCTTAATCTTTAAATGTGACTCTAAAGTGACTCTATCAAAAAAAAGATTTAGCAAAATTACTAAATCTTTATTGTGTCTTTAAATATTGTATATATTCCTCTAAACACATATTAAGTTCATTCATTTTTTTTGCATTTTCTGCCCCAACATATCTCCAATGCCAAGATTCATATGCTATTTTTGTTATATCTTCTTTGTCTTTAGGATATCTTAAAACAAATCCGTATTTTTCAGCATTTTTCTTTAGCCACTTAAATCCATCTAATTTTTCGAAACTATTATCTACTGTATTAAAATCTACTGCAAGTCCAAGATTATGGTCACTTGAACCTGGTTTATTTATATATTCGTTAGTTAATTCTTCTGCTTCTTTTTGTGTCTTTCCTTGTTTTAAATATTTTTGCACACTGTTATCATAAAGTTCTTTTTGTCTTGCAACACTTCTATATGCTGATTGTACCCATACATTTGTTATTCCATCTTTTTTCATTGCATTCATCATATCATTCAATTCATCTATCGCTCTTGCATCAAATTGCCTTGTTTTATCTATATTTTTTACCTCAACCTTAAAATCTTCTGGCAATAAATTTTCATAATTAGCAAGTCTTAGCTTCCAATCTGTTATTTCTTTTTCTGGCTTTTGTGTACTATCTGTATTATCTACATTATCTGTGTTAACAGTAGGTGTTTCTTCAACAACAACATTTTTAGTTTCATTTGCAGTTGTTTCTACTGCTTTTTTATTTTTATTCTTGTTTATAATTAATGAAAAAATTATGAATATTATTCCTACAACAATTGCAACTTTCTTTTTATTCAATTTTCCATTTTGATTGGCTCTTCTCGCTCTAGATTTTCTAACATTAGAACTATGTTTTCCATATGTTTTTCTTCTTTTCATATTCATCCTACTTACCTTTCAGCTTAATTTTACTATATTAAAAGCAAAAAAGCAATCTATTAATATTAAATTAACTAAAGTTATTAATTAGTGATTTCTTATATATTTAATCTCAAAGGTTGTCCCTTTTCCAACTTCTGAAGTGCAAAGAATGTATCCATTATCTTTTTCTATTATGCTCTTAGAAAGCGCAAGGCCTATTCCAACGCTGTTTTCTGATGAATTTTTACCTTTATAAAATCTTTCAAAAATATGTTTTATATCCTCTCTATCAATACCATTTCCTTCATCTCTTATGACTATTTTTGTATTAAAATTATTTTTTTCGCAATTAATATAAATTTTTTTGTTTTCTGGCGTATGTTCTATACAATTTTTAACAATATTAGTTAAAGCTTCTAGTTCCCAATTATAATCCCCAATAAAAGTTTCATTATTTCCAGTTACAATTACACTCTGTTGTTTAATATCTAGAGGAATTGCAAGATTTTTTATTACATTATTTATTAAATTTTCTGCATTTATTTCTTCATGCTTAAAATCTACTGTATTAGAATCAAGTTTTGAAAGTTTTAAAAGCGAAATTACAAGCCAATTAATCCACTCTATTTGCCTGCTTATTTCATATATAAATTCTTGCCTTGTATGTAGATCCATCTGTGGATTTTCTTTTATATTGTCTAACATAATAGATATAGATGTTAATGGTGTTTTTATTTGATGTGATATGTCTTCTAATGACCTTTGTAACACATTTTTATCTTTCTTCGAAAGTTCGGCTTGTTCTTTTAACATTATTGTTATTTTATATAGTTCATTAGTCAAATTACTAAGTTCGTCTTCTGTATTTTCTTCTATTTTCAAATTATAATTTTTCTTATTGATTTCTTCAATATAATTAATGATATTTTCTATTTTTTTACTCTTCTTATTTTTGTAATTAATTATTAGAATAGTAACTATAATTGTTAAACTAATAATGCTAATTGAACTTGTTAATAAAATTTCTTTTTTCTCATCTTTTAAACCATCTATTGCATACACTTCTTCTGTATTGATTCCATATCTCTGTAATGTTCTTATTCCTTTAATTGCATTATTTTCTTCATCATTTAATATCTTGATAATTTTTTCATCTTCTAAATCAGGATATTCTTGTTTTATTGTTCCTACAATATTTACAATCACATCATTTACTTTTTCTTGCTGTTTTTTATTTTGATTTGTTATAACTATATAATTTAAAACAACTATCAATGTTGTTATTGTAAAAATCTGTATTATTAATTTTTTCATTATTCAACCACCTTATATCCAATTCCTCTAACAGTTTGAATAAATTTTCCCTCTTTATCATCTAATTTATTTCTTATTCGTTTTATATAGACTGTAAGAGTATTATCATTCACGAAATTTCCCGCAACGTCCCAGATTTTATCTAATATTTGTTCTCTTGTTACTAATATATTTTTATTTGAAATAAGCATATATAATATTTTATATTCAAGACTTGTAAAAACAATTTCTTTTCCAGCTTTATATACAACAGCTTTATTACTATCTATTATAACATCTCTACATTTTATTTGATTTTCATTAATTTCATCATGGTAATATCTTCTTAGTACACTTTTTATTCTAGAAATTAATTCTCTATTTCTAAATGGTTTTATTATATAATCATCTGCTCCCATATCAAGACATTGAACTACATTTAATTCTTCATCTTTTGCTGTTAGAAATATTACAGGTACATCTTTTTGTTTTTTTACATATTGGCATATTTCATATCCATCTCCGTCTGGTAAAGTTATATCTAGCAAATATAAATCAAATTTTTGTTTTTTTATCATTGTTTTAGCTTCAACAATATTTTTAGCTATTTTTATATCGAATTTTTCCTGTTCTAATAAGTATTTCAAACCTTTTACTATTATTTCATTATCTTCAACTAATAGAATTTCTCTCATCTTATCACTTCCCTTTTATATTATACATTGTTTTTACTAAATTGCAAATTTTTTCAATAAGCCCTTTTCGTTTTAATTTTTTTGTTATATAATTTGATTTAGATTAATTTAATGAAAGGATTTTGCAAAAGATGGAACATTGGAGTATTGATGATTATAAAAATTTTACAAATAGTAAAGTTAGAAAAACAAAATATAGAGCAAACAAAACTTCTATCGATGGTCATACTTTCGATAGTCAAAAAGAAGCGGATTATTATTGCCAATTAAAACTTAGACTTCAAGCAAAAGAAATTAATGGTTTTTGCTTGCAACCAACTTTTATGTTAGCACCTGGTTTGAAGTATAAAGCAGATTTTATTGTTTTTAATTCTGATAATTCTTATGATGTTATTGACGTAAAAGGTGTCAGAACAAAAGAATATATTACTAAGAAAAAGGTATTTGAAGATAAATACAACATGAAAATAATAGAAATTTAAAAATGCACCTTTAAAAGATGCATTTTTTATATAATAGTTACAATCTTAGGTCCAAATATTATTATTCCTATTACCGCAGCCCCTATTGCTAATACTAGTACAGCAGCTGCTGCAATATCTTTAACAAGCTTTGCTTGTGGATTTTTCTGGGGACTTACCATATCTACAACAGTTTCGATTGCTGTATTAAATAGTTCAGCTGAAATTACCATTACAATTGCTATAGTTATGATACACCATTCAATTTTATTTAATTTCATAAATATACCTAAGGCAATGACTATAATCATTGCCATTATATGTATCTTCATATTTCTTTCTGTCTTAAAAGATGATACAAAGCCTTCTATTGCATATTTAAAACTATTTATTATTTTTTTATATTCTTGTTTTGAATTCATATGTTCTCCTTAAAACTATTTTACTAATCTTTCTGTCTCTTTTGCAATCATAAGTTCTTCGTTTGTAGGAATTACATAAACTTTAATTTTAGAATCTGGAGTAGAAATTTCTTTTTCTTCTCCTCTCATATTATTAGCATCTACATCAACCTTAACTCCCATAAATTCAAGTTTTTCACAGATTCCTTTTCGTATATTTATTTGGTTTTCTCCAATTCCTCCTGTAAATACTATGTAATCTACTCCATTCATTGCGATTGCATATTTTGCAATATAAGATGCTATTTCATATTTAAATTTTTCTATTGCAATTGCAGCACTTTCACTTTCTCCATAAGATGCTAGTTCAATTTCTCTAAAATCTGGTACTAATCCTGATATAGCTTGAAGTCCAGATTTTTTATTTAATATATCTTCTGCTTGATCTGGTGTTAATCCTTCTTTTTTCATTATAAATGTTACAACTGATGGGTCAATGTCTCCTGAACGAGTTACCATTGGAATTCCTCCAAGTGGTGTTAATCCCATACTTGTATCCAAAGATTTTCCATCTTTTACAGCACATATACTTGAACCTTGTCCAATATGACAAGTAACAATTTTTAAATCTTTAACATCTTTTTCAACAATTTCTGCTAGTCTTTGAGAAACATACATATGAGAAGTTCCATGAGCACCATATTTTCTTACTCCATATTTTTCATAATATTCATATGGGATTGGATAAATATATTTTTCTTTTGGCATTGTTTGATGGAATGTAGTATCAAATACTGCCACCATTGGTTTCCCTGGCATAACATTCATACATGCTTTCATTCCTAATATTGCTGCAGGATTATGTAATGGTGCAAATACCCCACATTCAGCAATTTGTTCCATTACTTTTTCGTTTATTAATGCTGATTTTTTAAATATTTCCCCTCCATGTACAACTCTATGTCCAATAGCTTCTATTTCATCTAAACTATCAATAACTTTATATTCTGGATTTGTAAATTGTTCAAGTGTAAATTCTATTGCTTCTTTATGATCATATGCAGGCTTTTTAATTTCAATTTTTCTGCCATTTACTTTATGTGTAATAAAAGCTTCTGCTTCGCCTATTCTCTCATATTTTCCTGAAGCTAATACTTCTTCTGTTTCCATATTGATTAATTGATATTTTAATGATGAACTACCACAATTTAATACTAATATTTTCATTTTTTATTTTCCTTCCTTAATTAATTTTGATTTATAACTTTTTCAGTTTCTTTTGCTATCATTAATTCCTCATTTGTTGGAATTATGAATACCTTTACTTTTGATGTAGCAGATGATATCTCTGCTTCTTCTCCTTTTACAATGTTTGCTTTACCTGAAATTTCTACTCCTAGAACACCTAAATATTTGCATATCTCGTTTCTAGAATATGGTGATTTTTCTCCAACACCCGCAGTAAATGTTAGTACATCGATTCCTCCCATTGCAACCGCACATTTTGCGATATACTCAGCAATTGAATAATGATACACATCTAATGCTAATTTAGCATGTTTTCCTCCTGCTAATGCCTCTACTTCTATATCTCTAAAATCAACTGAAACCATTGAAACTCCAAATGCACCTGATTCTTTATTTAAAATATTTTCCATTTCTTCTGGTATCAAGTTTTCTTTTTTCATTATAAATGTTACAACTGATGGATCTAAATCTCCTGAACGTGTTCCCATTGGAATTCCACCAAGCGGAGTTAATCCCATACTTGTTTCAACTGATTGCCCATCTTTTATAGCACATACGCTGGCACCTTGGCCTAAATGACAATTTACTATTTTCAGGTCTTTTATATCTTTATTAAGTAATTCTGAAACTCTATTTGCAACATATTGATGTGAAGTACCATGAAATCCATATTTTCTTACATGATATTTTTCGTAATATTCATATGGTATTGGATATATGTACTTTTCCTTTGATATTGTTTGATGAAATGCTGTATCAAATACTGCTACCATTGGCTTGTTTGGTAAAACTTTTTTACAAGCATTTATTCCAAGTACTGCTGCTGGATTATGTAATGGTGCTAATTCTTCAGTAGATTCAATTTCTTTAATTACTTCCTCTGTAATTAATACTGCATCTTTGAATTTTTCTCCACCATGTACGACTCTATGTCCTACAGCATCTAATTCATCAAGTGATTTGAAAATTCCATATGCTTCACTAGTTAATCTTTCCATAACAAATTTTATAGCTTTTTCATGATTTTTAGCTGGATGTTCAAATTTGTGTTTTTCTCCATTTACTTTATGAGTTAAAAAAGCCCCTACTTGTCCAACTCTTTCGTAGTTTCCTTTTACAAGCATTTCTCCTGTATCAGTATCAATTACTTGATATTTTAGAGAAGAACTACCTGAATTCAAAACTAAAATTTTCATAAATTTCCTCCAAGACTTATTTTTGTTGTGCTTGAACTGCTGTTATTGCAACAACTCCAGCAACATCTTCACTACTGCATCCTCTTGACAAGTCATTTACAGGTTTTGCAATTCCTTGACAAAGTGGTCCATATGCTTCTGCTTTTGCTAGTCTTTGAACTAGTTTGTATCCTATGTTTCCAGCACCCAAGTCTGGAAATACTAATACATTTGCTTGACCTTTTAATGGACTTCCTTTTGCTTTAAACTCTGCAACTTCTGGAATTATAGCAGCATCTAATTGCAATTCTCCATCAACTAACAAATTGGGTTCTTTTTCCTTTACTAGTTTTGTTGCTTCTATAACCTTTTCAGTTGATGCTGAATGAGCACTTCCATATGTTGAATATGATAACATTGCAACTTTAGGTTGTGTTCCTACTAATTGTTCAAAACTTTTGCTTGATGATATAGCTATTTCTGAAAGCTTTTCTGAATCTGGTTCTTCATTTAATCCACTGTCTGCAAATATGAATGTTCCATTTTCTCCGTATTTACAATCTGGTACTACCATTACAAAAAATGCTGATACTAGTTTCGTTCCTGGTGCAGTTTTTAATATTTGTAATGCTGGTCTTAATGTATCTGATGTAGAATGTGCTGCTCCTGATACAAGTCCATCTGCTTCATTTAATTTTACCATCATCATTCCAAAATACACAGGTTCTAATACTAATTTTTCTGCTTGTTCTTCAGTCATCCCTTTTGATTTTCTTAATTCATACAATTCTTTGCTATATCTGGCAGTTTCTGTTGATACAGCAGGATCAATTATTTTTGTTTCCCCTATATCAATATTTCTTTCTTTTGCTAATTTTCTAACTTCTTCTTCATTACCTATTAATATTACCTTAGCATATCCTTCATTTTTTATCATTTCTGCTGCTTCTAATATTCTTACATCTGTTGCTTCTGGTAATACTATTGTCTTTATTTCTTGTTTTGCTCTTTGCTTTATTTGCTCAATGAATGACATTTTTTATCATTTCCTTTCTTCACTTTATCACTAGCTACTATATCATAATATCAATCAAAAAACAACATTTTTTATAAAGATAACTCCCAAAACGTAATATTAATTTCGTATTGGGAGTTTGCATTTTAAAAATTAGGCATTCCTGGGCCTTGATAATATCTATTATTATTCATCATGTTTGCACTCATTGTTCCATAAAAACCTGTTGTAGAAATCGTAATAAATTTTATTGCATAGATATCACAATAAACTAAACTGTCATTTTCGAATGAACGTAACAATATGTAACTAGCACCTACATCTTCAAGTATTCCTATCCTATCAGTCATCGTATTTGTTCCTATTAAGAATTCTACCCTCATTAATTTGCCTATTTGTTCTCTTAAAAATGCTGGTGTATAAATTGGATTCGTTAAAATTTCTGGTGAATTTTGGTCTATATTTACATTTCTATTTTCCTCTCTATTTTCTCTTTTGTTTTGGCTTTCTTCTAGATTTGCCATTTTTTCAAACACATCCTTTCTGTAGTTTAGGTTTGTGCATATTTAGAAGTAGGTCTATAAAAACAATGATTTCCTAACCTTGTATGCAAAGTTCCTGAACCATTACTAGGAAATGTTGAGCCACATGTTGGTCTAAATGGATTTAAATACCATAAACATTCTCCTATTTCATTAAGCGTGTTTCCTGCAAGTGCCCAATCTGCTATTTGATAATGAATATCTGTTGGATTCATATTATAAATTGTTTGAGGATTATATGTTCCATTTATTGTTTCTCTTACACAATCAAATTGTCCTGGTTGAAAAATTATATTTCTTATATTTCCACCTTGAGATACTCTTGAATATTCTCCTTCTGATGTTCTTACTCTATTCATTACAACTGTTAGTGCTGCTTTCATTCCATTATCTCCTTCGCCTCCTGCTTCACATTGTGCAATTCTTGCCAACAATTCTCTTTCTGAATATGCCACTTTTATCACCTCTTGCTTAATTTTATGCATTAGTTTTAAAAGTGTGCATTTTATTTTTGAGCAAATTAATAAATTATATAAGAAAAAACCCCCAAGCAAGCATTCTTGCTCAGGGGAATATGTGTTATTATTTACAGTAGTTCGCCAGGTCCGCTATGAACCCTTTTACATCCTCTTCTGTGTTTCCAACACTTCTCATCGCCTCAAGGATGTACTGTTTCACTGGATGGCGTTCTTCTTCGCCTTCTGTTAACGGCTTCAGTCCTGGAATGACTGACGTTTCATCAGCTACATTGTCATAGAGATTGGTAGGTCCTTCTACCATGTATATGACAATTGCCTTAATCAGCATCTCGTATCCAGGCAGTGCTGGGTTGATTCTTTTTAACCGAACAGCCTCTGTAGCCTTCATAACAAGTCCTGGGTAATCTTTTACTTTAACTCTTTCACACATACTATTTTTTCCTCCTTGGTGTTAGTAAACACCTATGTAAATTGTTTACGAGTTGTCATTAGGTATTATAACATGTTTTCCAATTATTGTCAATAATATTATAATTCATTCTAAAAAAATATCATATATGTTAATAGTGCTAAAACCCCGATTTGAGTCATATCTTCTGTCATGAATACACCTTCTGAGCTCTCTTCTTTTTGATCTACCACAGTTATCTCATAAGATTTTACATCTTGCATTTTAAAATATGTCTCAAAGTCTTTTACTTCATTTGTTCTTAAATTTCCTATTTCTTCATATTCTGTTGCTAATAAATTACCATTTTCAGCATATAAATCAATTTTCAAAAATTTTCCACTCAAGTCATTTTCATCATCATTAGAAATTTTCCCTATAATTCTTCCATTAACTTTAGTTGCTTCTGCCGAATTAATTGTAACTTGTTTGGGATTTTCTCCTTTATTACTAATAGCTTTATATGTTGAATTTATTCCATAATATATCAAAATATCTGATAATACCCAAAATAATATTAACCAAATTGCATATTTGGCAAATGTTTTTAAAGTACTCATAAAACTCCCCCTTATCTTCTCCATTTATATTATACAATATTTTTCCAGTATTAGCAAGCATTTCCGCCTTTTTACTATAATTTGACTTACAGTGTGATAATTTTATTTATTTTAACAAGGATTCCTACAAATATAAGCTTTTCATTACATATCTCGGCTTATATTTGTATGGTTTCTTATTGTTAATTTAAACAAAACATTACTCTGTAATAAAATTAAATACTGTCTAAGAATTCATTTGATATTTTTAAGATTTGTTTTGTTTGAGTTTTTACAACATTATCTGTAAAATTTTCGCAAATTCTCTCTGTAAATTTTTCTAAATAGTGTTTCTCTTTTAAAAATTTCAAAGAAAAATCAAAATATAAATCAAAAATATAAGCATAAAATATCGGAATTTGGTCTGCATTATTTTTTATACAACTATAATTAATAAAATGATCCTTTGCAAATTGATTCATTATTTCTTCACTTATTGGCCCACAACTAAAATCTTGATACCAAAATATACTTTCGAAATCATATTCACAAATAGTATAATATATATCCAATTTATCCGCATCTCTTATTATCTTTGCATACAGCATTTCTTCCTCGTTTAAATTATCATCAATTTTTCCTTTATTATGATTTAAAATTGCTAATTTAATTATTTTTTTGTACTTTTCTTCTACATTAAATTTATCAATTAAGTGTTCTTCAAATAACACTTTTACACTTAATTCTGCATGATTAAAAGACTCTCTATCATTAAATGTATTATAAATTCTAGCCTGTTCAAATCTTCCTATATCATGAAATAATCCAATCATTTCTGCTAACTTTATCTGTTCTTCATCTAATTTTAGGTTTCTAGCTATTTTTTTACTTTTTTCAGCAACTCTTTTTATATGTTCAATTTTTAATTTAATTCTTCCGTCATTTGGGTTATATTGTGATGTATATTTATCGAATTCATTATATGCATTTTCTATATCTATCATTTTTCCCTCCATTACTCCTTTTTTCAAATTATATAATAAATATTCTGCTGTTTCAACACCATTTTCATTTTTTATGCCATATAAATGTCTCACTGAATAAATTAGTCAATTATATAATTTCTTTCAAAAATTAAACATAAAAATTATGCTTTAATTCATTAAAAACATTTGCATATACTCTTCTATTGTATATGTCTTATCACTATTCGGTAATTTCACAAAGGAATATGCCCCATTTTCTTTTGCCACTTCAAATACATCATTTTTCGATTCTATTGAACCTTGTTCCGTAATTTTTGTATTCCATTCACTACTGCCCCAATATTTTGTAGTTTGAGTTATATTTACATAATTGAAGCCATAATCGGATTGTCCATTATCAATTTTGTAAATATATGTTATATGGTGTATTTCTCCTCCTCCTCCATAAAATACAGCTATGCATTCATCTGAATTTCTGCCATTATTCTTATTATCTTTTTTATTTATAACAATAATTATAGAGGTAACTATTAAAACACTTATAACTAATATCACAATCACCCAAAATATTTTTTTATTTTTCATAAATTACATTTCCTTTCCATATACTATTTGTATTTCAATTATATTATAATTTTTTTATTATTTTGAAATATATAATTTGATATATTATGCAAAAAATTTGTTAACTTAATTCTATATTTGTTTATTTAATATATTTCTGCAAAAAATCACATATTTGATTTGCTAAGATTTCTTCTTTATCACTAAATGTATGGTTCGCCCCATCAATATAGTTTATGTCCTTAAAAATATTATTTATCTTTTTATTCATAAAATCCACTTGCTCTTTTGCATCTTTTTCTATTAATTCTTTATTGTTTCCCCACCTCATAAATAATGGTAAATTTATAGAATTAATTTTTTCAAATTTATAGTTTTCTTGGCTAAATTTTGCAAAATCAATTTCATTATTATATTTTGTATATTTTAAAAAATTCTTTACTGAAATTGGATGTATAAAACATTCTTGTGGCATTAGTTCCAATATGCTGTTTTCTTTTTCTTTTCTTTTTGCATATTCATGATATTTAGGATTTGTAAATTTATTAAATATATAAGGAATATCTACTAATGAAAGCAAAATGACACCACTTATTGCCTTCAAATACTCATTATTTTTTCTTTCCATTTCATTTAATGCATATACTAATTTAGTTGCTCCTAAGCTATGACCTTGTAAGAAAATATTTCTATATCCTAATTGTATTGCATATTTTATAACCCCTATAATATCATAATAAGCTTCTTCTATATCTTCATACGCAGTTCCGGCTAATTTTTTTTGGCCATCTTTATATTTTATATATTTAACAATATCACTTCCCCTATTGTTAAAGCATATGCTGTCTATTCCTATTTTTTCAACATAATTAGATATTATCATTTCTCTTTTTTTAAAGCAATTACTTGTCATTCCATGCAATTCTATTAAAACTTTATCTGTTTTTAATCTTCCTTTATTTATATATCCATTTAAAATAACTCCATCTTCAGAATAAAATTCTATTATCTCCTTTGCCATTATTTTACCTCCATATTATTTTTTGAATACATTTTGATATTTGTGAAATAATTTCATCATCAAGTTTTTTACGTCTCCGAATTTTTTAAAATTATATCATTATGCTACTTTTATTTCAATCGATTTTATGTTATCTTTATTATGCACCACCTTATTATTTGAGGCTACTTTTTCAGTATCCTCTGTATTTGGATTGTATTTTGATGTTTTTTCAAATTATATAATAAATATTCTGCTGTTTCAACACCATTTTTCATTTTTGTAATATTATATGTTACAGGCCTTATCCTGTAATTATTATATAAAATGAAAGGAGTTTTTTTGATGGACTATGAATTAATGATGAATGGAACTGTTAAAATAGGTCAACATGCTCCAGATTTTAGTGCTGAAACTACATATGGACCTATTAAACTTGATGATTATAAAGGAAAGTGGTTGGTATTTTTTTCCCATCCAGGTGATTTTACCCCCGTAAAGTCATCATCTTTGGATGAATAAATAAAATGCCTGATATTTCCTATAATTTTCGATATCGATAAAGTTTATCAAATTCTGCTTTTAAGTAGTACAAAAGCGATTGTGGAGCGATTGATTGGGAAGAAAAATAAATATTGAAAGAATTTAAAGGAGTATGGATACCATATGAAATATTAACAGATATAAAATTAAATGATAAAGAAAAATTTGTTTATTCGATGATTCTGTATTTGAGTAAAGAAAAAGAATGTATAATGTCAAATTCATATATAAGCGAATTATTAAATATTACAAAAATACAAGCATCAAGAATAATTAATTCACTGAAGAAAAAAGGATATATAAAGGTAGATATAATTTATAAAGAAAATTCAAGGGAAATAGCATTAAGAAAGATTACACCTATATACAAAAATGTTAATACCTATAAACAAATCAATACTAGCCCTATTAACACAAATGTTAAAGAGATAATAAAAATAAATATAAAAGTGACAGATTATATTGGCTTTTTTCTGATAGGAAACGAGACGTCTATGTGACTACTCAGAAAATAAATAGCACCCTGCTAAAAGCCACACTTTTAGGCAGTTATAGGGATACGAGATGTCTCCCTGATCCTGCAGTATTGTGAAATAATTGATTTTCAATTTCCAAGCTCTTAATATTTTAACATAGTTATTAACAATTATATAAAATAAAAAATAGCCCAAAACAATTTACAAAAATTGACAGAAGTGTTGAATTTTCAGATTTTTTATGATAAAATGATAAACAAAGGAAAAATAACATGGAAAAAATAATTGAAGGAATGGGAAAAATAGAATTTGGAAGATTCTATAATAACGAGAATAAAATTATTTCTTCTTTAGATGAGTCACCAATTATAGATAGTAAAAAAACACAAACTATTTCATCAGTTCAGTTAAAAGAATTGCTTGATAATGATTACATCTTTAATCTTATATCTCATAGAAATAAGATTATTGTGTATAGTACTAATCCTATCAATTTATTATCTAAATATAGATTTGATATATTTGTGAAGTATTACTATGTTAAATCATATATTGAAAATTATGATTTAAAAGAAGCTAAAAAGATATATTTATCACATATAAAAGCATTTAATAATTTTCATGAACCTGATGGCAGAAAAAACAATGCAAAAGATTTTATAATAAAGTTTAATTCCCTTATAGAAAACATCAAATCTTGCAAGAATTTAGATAAAACTATAATTCCAATTAGTACAACAGGAATACCTATTGATGGAGCTCACAGAATTGCAATTGCTTTATATTTTGATTTAAAAATACAATATTGTGTATTTGATTTGTTAGATGGAAAATATGATGAAATATTTTTCTTACAAAGAGGAATGCCCTATAAATACGTTCAAGAAATAAAAGACTTATCTAAAAAAATACTAAAATAAATATGATAATAACCAATGATGAAGATTTAACTTAATGTTATGTCTTCATTTTTGCATAAGGAGGAAAGATTATGAGCTTAATAGTATGTTATATAATTTTAATTTTTGAGGTTTTTACAGGATTTTGGTGCTTGTATAGAAGTTTTAAATATATTTGTAACCAAAATCAAAAAACTAAAAATAAAATAGAACTAAATGAAAAGAAACCAAATATTCTTATTGTTATTCCTTGCTTGAGAGAACAAGATATAATTATTCAAACATTAAATTATTTTTTAGAATTAACTAATGATTTAGATAATGTCAAACTTTTAGTTGTAACAACGCAAAAAGAAGAATTTGAAAAAGAAAATAATTTACACTTAAAAGACCAGTTTATAAAAGATGTTAAAAGTAATATGGAATTACAAAAACTAATTAACAAGTACAATAAAATATTATCTACAAATGAAATTAAGGAAATTTTAAAGTGTAGCAAGTTAGAAAATATAGAAGAAATCATAAACAATAAAATCCAGAAATTCCAAACTACTAATACTTTAATAGAAGAATTTATAATTCAAAACCATTTGAAAGAAAGAATATATCATTTTCACTATCCTGATACCAAAGGAATAATGGCAGATCAATTAAATTATGTATTAAATAACTTTGAATTTAAAGATGAAAAAAATTATTACTTTTCAGTTTATAATGCTGACAGTATTCCTAATAAAAATACAATTAAAGAAGTTTTAGAAACTATAAATGAAAATGATGAGCCTAAAGTTATACAACAATATTCTGTTCCAATAAGTAATTGGAATGAGTTATCTAATTTAATGAAAGGATTTTCTATATATCAATCTAATTTTGAACTTAGGTATGGATTAATAAATTCATATTTTCCTAACGAATTATTGTATACATATGTAGTCGGACATGGCATGTATATTAGAGTTGATTTATTAAAGAAAATTGGTGGATTTGAAACTAAATATTGGTGTGAAGATATATATATGAGTTATGTGCTAAGAAATAAAGGTATATCGATTTATCCAATAAAGACATTAGAAATTATGCAATCTCCACAGTATTTATCTATACTAACGAAACAAAACGCAGTATGGTTTAAGACCTCGTTTGAATGTTTGAAAATTTTTAAAGATGTTTTTAATCAAAATAGAAAATTAAATTTAAATAGTATAGGGTGGTTAATACAAAGAATAAGAATGAATATAACATGGCTTGGTTTGCCATTAGCATTTTTATATACAATTATAATATCTATTTTGAATAAAAATATTATATTGTTTGTATTATCTATACTGTCATATTTTGTAATGATTCTGCTAGAATATGGAAGCACTATTAAGTTAATTGAAAAATTGACGGAAACAACTTTGAAAAACAAAATCAAAATTTTGTGTAATACAATATTAGCAACTTCTATTTCAAATATAGGACCAATATATTCTTTAGTATCACGAAAGAAAGAAAAATATAAAACAGTAAGGTAGGAGTAAATATGAATAGAGGAAAGATAATTGTAGTAGAAGGACCTTCTAATTCAGGCAAAACAACAACTTGCCAGAACATGAAAAATTATGCTGATTGTATAGTAATTGATGAATGTATGATATATGAAAAAAATCCTCCTAGACCATCTCAAAATTATGAACAAGAAATACAAAATCAATTGTTCTTCTTCGAAGTAGAAAGACGAAGAATGAAGAAAGCAACCACACTTGCTTTAGAAGGAAAAAATGTTATTTTAGACAGATGTGCGTTATCTACAGTAGCAATTAGTTATGCATTTGAAAAATTAGGAAAATATCCAACTTTTAAACATGCAATGCGGTCAATATGAAAAATTGTTTAAAGACCGTACACTGTTACAACCAGATGAATACATATTTTTATACGCAAATAATGATAGTATAATGCAAAGAAATAAAACAAGAGGAAAAGAATTATCAAAATCATGGATTGATACTTCTTTCACAAATTATCAAAATGAATTTTATGAAACAGTATCAAAAAAAATACCTAATAGTAGAAGAATATCTACTGCTGGAAAAGATAAAATGTATGTAAGTAGAATCATTGCACAAATTTTAAATGTTCAAGAATTAACTGATAGAAATATATAAAAAGCATTGCTAAAAATATATAAGTATAATAAAATGTAAAAAACATATAAATTTTAGTTATATTAATAGGAGGAATGAATATGGCAACGTTTTATTTAATTAGACACGGTAAACCAGATTATACATATGGAGATACACACGGATTTATAGGACAAGGACATGATTTTGCACCATTGAAAAAAGATAGAATAAAAGATGTTATAGAAACATCAAAAGATACTAGATTAAAAAATGCACAAATTATTGTAGCTTCACCATATACAAGAGCATTGCAAACAGCTAGTATAATATCCAAAGAAACAGGACTTGAAATTGTGGTCGAGCCAGATATAAGAGAATGGCAACCAGACCTTACATATCAATACAAAAATAGTGATGAAATGAAAGAATACTATAAAGATTATATTGAAAATAATGGAGTTTATCCAACCAATGAAAAAAGGAAATGGGAAACAAAAGAACAATTAAAGAATAGAGTTATGTCTGTTATTGATAAATATAAAGAAAAATATGATACAATAATTGTAGTTGCTCATAAAATGGCTTTTCAATCTATTTGTGATTGTGGAGACATGAAACCTGCTGAAATTTTTGAGACTACTTTTTAAATTAAACTGGAAATGGAGAAAAAGTAATGAATGAATATTTTGAAAATTTAAATGAAACAATAAAAGAATATTTTAAAGTATTATCAGATGAAATACCGGACTTTTTATATGACTATATAAATACGAAGCCAATGCAAAGGATAGGAAAAATTGGTTGTGGATGTGGAACAGACTATACTAAAATATTTAATAATAAGTTTTTCTATTCAAACCTAGACCATAGTATAGGAGTTGCTTTAATTATTTGGAACTTTACAAAAAATAAAAAGCAAACAATTGCAGGACTTTTTCATGATATTAGTACACCTGTATTTAAACATTGTATTGATTTTATGAATGGAGATCACGAAACACAGGAATCTACTGAAGAGTTAACAACATATATGATAAAAAATTCAAAAGAAATAATGGAGTTGCTAGAAAGAGATAATATAAAAGTAGACGAAGTAGATGATTATCATATATATCCAATAGCAGATAACGATACTCCAAAATTATCAGCAGATAGATTAGAATATACTTTCACTAATGGTCTATATTTTAAAGAAGTTTGGAATGTACAAAAAATCAAGGAAATTTACTCTAATATCGAAATACAAATAAACGAGGACAATATACAAGAATTAGGATTTAAAGATAAAAATATAGCAGAAGAATTCATAGTTGGTGCAAGTCAACTATGGCCATTATGGGTATCAAATGAAGATAAACTAGCTATGCAATTTTTAGCAGATACTGTAAAGAAAATGTCTGAAGAAAATCTTTTAACTAAAAAGGATTTATATACTTTATCTGAAAAAGAATTAATAAATAAAATAGAAAATTGTAATAATGAAAAAATTTCAAAGTGTTTCAAATTATTTAGAAACTCAAGCAAAATATCAGAAAGCGATTTTCCTGTTTTTGATAAATATTGCGTTAGCATAACTGCTAAAAGAAGGTATATAGTTCCATTGGTAGAAGATGCAGATTCCTATAAGAGAATAAATGTTGTTTCTAATCTTGCTAAAGAAAAAATAGATAATTATTTAAAGTTTAAAACTAAAAAGTATGCATATTTAGATTTTGATTTTTAATTATATACAATGTTATAGCTCAAAAGAAATGATAATTATGTTTTATACATAATTATCATTTTTTGCATTTATATAATTTTATTAAGAAAAATTCCCCATTTAAAAAATAAAAAGTGTTCTTATTTAGTAGAAGTAAAAAATTATATAATTTCGCAACATTTATATTAATAATTATACTTCTGTTATCAGAAAGAGATTATTAATATTCAAAATAGGAGGTGATTTATTGATAGTAAGCAAGAAAGTTGTGTATTAGACTTCATGAAGTAATTTTTTAGACAAAAGGAGATATTTGTATATTTCTTTTTGCATAATATTTAAGAAGAGAAATATTATGAGGGAGTTAAATAATATGCAAATTACTTTTAATGAAATCACAAATAACAAATATGTGCAAATTTATTTAACTAAAGAAGAATTGGAAAAAAAAGAAACCAAAGAAATAATTGAAAATTATAAAAAAGATAAATACAGTATAGCTTTTTTCGTAACAGGAAAGGAGAGCTATCCCGAAGTTCTTAAAAAAATTATTACGAAACAAGTGGAATTAACTGATAATGTATGATAACATACGAGACGTAGGCAATATCAGGTCATGTGAGGAAGAAAAAATGACAGTTGCACGGATATTGTAGATTGTCTAGAGATGAAGATAAAGAAAATTACTCAAGCATAGAAGAACAAAAAAGAATTATTAAAGATTATGCTTCTTCACGTAATTGGAACATCAAAGATGAAGACTTCTACATAGATGACAATGTTTCGGGATATACCTTTAATAGACCTGAATTTTCAAAAATGATAGAAAAAGTAAAAGGAGGAAAAATTGATGTAGTTATAGCAAAAGATTTATCAAGAATTGGTAGAAACAATGGAAAAGTTTTAGTACTTATTGATGAATTTAAAAATATGCAAAAAAACTTAATTTTAGTTTCTGAAATGGGTGGAAGTTATGATGTACTAAATGATAGGGATGATACGATTGGAATTACAACCTGGTTTAATGAAAGATATGTAAAAGATTGTTCTAGAAAAACAAGAGATCATATGTATTCTAAACAAAAAACAGCAAGACTAATTATGGGAAATTATTATGGTTATGAAAAAGTTTTTAAAGATGATATACCTATGCTTTATATCATAGAAGAACTAAAACCAGCTATTGAGACTATATTTAAACTATATGTTGAAAATGGATATGGATTTCAAAAAATTAGTGCAATATTAAATACAAAATATAATTATCCAACACCATCTGTGTATTATAGAATGAAACATTTAGAAAAAGGTAGAGTTTATAAACACAAAGTTCAAGAAAATTGGACGAAAGATATGGTAAGTAACATTTTAAAAAATGAGATTTATACAGGTACTTTAATTACTCATAAAAAGCGAACAGTAAATATTAGAGGAAAAGTTGTGAAATTATCTAAAGAAGAACAGTTTGTATTTAAAAATCATCACGAGGCTATTATCTCAAAAGAAATGTTTGATTTAGCACAAGAAATACGAACTAAAAAAGCCAAACAAAATACATCAGGTGCAAATGCAAAGAGAGACTATTATTTTTCAGGAATGTGTGAATGTCAAGAATGTGGTTCTGGAATGTCAGGCATAGTAATAAGAAGAAAAGTAAAAGAAAAAGGATATGATTGTTCAAGATATAGACAGTTTAGTACAAAAGCTTGTCATTGCCACGAGGTTAAAGAAAAAGATATTTTAATACATTTAAAAGAATTTTTAAAATTCACTAGAAAGCAATATTTAGAAGAAATAAAGAATATTAAAATTGAAATAGAGCAAGATAAAAAAGAAAATAATAAGTATAAATTACAAAACAAATTGAATATTTTAAATGAAGAATATAAAATGTTAGTTAATCAAAAAATAAAAGAAATGGCATCTGCTAATAATGAAATGGCAAGAAAAATTATAGAAAATACATATAACGAACTTGAAGAAGAAAAAATGCAAAGTATTACCTATTTGCAGGAATTAATTCAAAGTGACGAAAAGAAAAACTTAGAAGAAAAAGCGATTAAACTAAAAACTTCAATTGATTATTTTGATGAAATTATAAATTCAGAAGTACCAGATAGAATGATTTTACAAATGCTCATAGATAAAATTTATATAAATAGAAATAAAATGATAAGATTTGAATTAAAAACAGATATCGAAAAAATGATATAAATACCCCAAGATGTGTATTTTACCCCAGTATGCACTACTGAAATGATTGCATTTGCAAATGCATGTCCTCATTTTGAAAAATTAAATACGTGTTTATTAGGTCTTAGTATAGATAGTAATGCCTCTCATCTTGCATGGATGCATGATATTTACTGCATGACAGGAATTGTTTTACCCTTTCCTATTGTAGCTGATAGAAATGCTTTAATAGCAAGAAAATATGGAATGATATCTAATGAAGTTAGTTCTACTGAAACGGTTAGAAATGTATTTATTATTGATGATAAAGGAATTGTCAGAGTAATTCTGGTATATCCTTTAAATATTGGTAGATTTATACCAGAAATCTTAAGAATTATCAAAGCTTTACAAATGGCAGATTGTGCTAAAGGCTCTACTCCTGCAAATTGGATACCAGGTCAACCTATAATTACACCAGCTCCAAAAACATATCCTCAGTTGCAGGAACGTTTAAATTGTATTGAACAAAATAATAATGGCATGAGTTGGTATTTGAGCTTTACGGAACCTCCAAAAATTTGTGATAATAATGCTGAGTAATTGCAAAAATGTGATTTTTTATCGAAATATGCTTGCAAAAGTGTGATTAATTAGTCAAAATGCTTTACAAAAATGTGATATGATAGTATAATTAATATAATTAAGTATATATTAATATAGGAGATGATTAATTTGAAAAGATTTATATTAGAAGATTTAATCAAGTGGAAAAATAGTAAATATAGAAAACCATTAATTCTAAAAGGAGCAAGGCAAATCGGAAAAACATATATACTAAACCAATTTGGAAAAGAATATTATGAAGATATAGCATACTTTAATTTTGATCATGATGAAGACTTATATAATTTATTTGATAACACTAAGAGTCCTCAAAGAATACTAGAAAATCTAACATTTATACACAAAAAAGCAATACTTCCTGAAAAAACTTTAATAATATTTGATGAAATCCAAGAATGTCCTAATGCCTTAAATAGTTTAAAATATTTTCAAGAGGAAGCAAATGAATATCATATAGTTTGTGCTGGAAGTTTATTAGGTATTAGGTTATCACATACATCATTCCCAGTTGGAAAAGTTAATTTTTTAGATATGTATCCTATGACATTTAGAGAATTTTTAATTGCTGATAATTGTGAAAATTTAGTAAATTATATGAATTCAATAGATCATATCGAAAAAATACCAGATATATTTTTCAACCAATTAGAGGAAAAATTAAAAGCATATTTCATAATAGGCGGAATGCCAGAAGCTGTTCAAATCTGGGTAAATGAAAAAGATATTGAATTAGTAAATAGCGTACAAAAAAATATATTAAAAGCCTATGAAAGTGATTTTTCTAAACATACATTAAATAGTGAAGCAAATAAAATATCTTTAATTTGGAATAGTATTCCTTCTCAACTCTCAAAAGAAAACAAAAAATTTTTATATCAAACCATAAAAGAAGGTGCGAGAGCACGAGAATATGAAGGTGCTTTAAATTGGTTAAATGATGCAAACTTAATTTATAAAATTTATAATGTAACAAAAACAGAGCTTCCATTAGTAGCTTATACCGATTTAAGTTCTTTTAAAATTTATATGAATGATGTTGGATTACTTAGAAGCATGGCAAATCTAGATAGTAAAATTGTAATTGAAGGAGATAAACTATTTAAAGAATTTAAAGGTGCTTTTACTGAAAATTATGTATTAAATATGTTAAATTATGTTTTTGATAAAATCCCTAACTACTTTACTTTTGATAGACATGAAATTGATTTTGTGATTCAATATCAAAATCAAATAATTCCTATAGAGGTTAAATCAAATAAATCTATAAATAATATTAGTTTGACAAGATATAATCAAAAACACAATGACAATTTATCTATACGATTTTCTATGAATAATTTAACAAAAGATGATAATTTAATTAATATTCCATTATTTATGGTTGAATATTTAGATAAATTAATTCAACTTTAGCTTTATCCAAAAAGACACCCCTTATTATTTAGGCGTGTCTTTTTAAATTATACTTTCTTATTTATTTTTATAGCAAATTTGTTTTATCACATTTCCATCAACATCTTTTAAAATAATGTTATTCTCATCTATAATTAAATAACTATGAGCTGTATTATTTTTAGGTAAAGAAATTGAACCACTATTTACAAAAATAACTCCATTTTCCTCTTCAATAAAACCTGTGTGAAGATGTCCATATACAATCACATCTACATTCTCTGGCACATTATCCATATTATATACATGACCATGAGTAAAGAAAAATTTAAATCCATTTATATTTAATCTAATATTATCATTAAATTTAAAATCCGAAATCATTTCATCAACTTCTGCATCACAATTTCCCCTTACACATAATATTTTATCTTTATAATCATTTAGAATTCCTGCAACTTTCATTGGTGAATATTCTTCTGTTAATGAATTTCTTGGCCCATGATAATATAAATCTCCTAAAAGGATAATTTGATCTGGATTCTCCTTTTCATATATTTCTTTAAATTTCTTTGCATAATAGTATGAACCATGTATATCTGATACAACTAAAAATTTCATATTTACTCTCCTTTTACTGTGTTTAATTTAAACAATTTTGCAATTTCTACAATGACTATTGGCGCAAGTACTAGTGCTATTATTTCAACAATATTATTCGTTGGTAATACTGGAATACTAAATACATGTCTTAATGCTGGTACAGCTAGAATTACAACCATTAAAAATGCTGATGCAAGTACTGCCCATATTAAAATTGGATTTCCTAATATTCCTGTTTTAAATATTGAGTTTTTATTATCTCTTATGTTAAATATGTGAACTAGTTCTGATAACGCTAATACTATAAATGCCATAGTTTGTCCTATTTCAACCTTAATTTCTTCACTTGATAAATATCTTCCGCCATCGGCCAATACCGCATTTATGTCTTCAACTTCTTCTGCTGACATAACTTCATTTTGATATTCAATCATTGCTGGTAACTTATCATTTGGAGTTGCTAATCCTATAATAAATGCTGCTAGTGTTAATAATCCAATCATTGCACCCTGATATATTATTCTAATTGTTCTTCCTTTGGTAAATATTCCTTCGTTCTTTTTTATAGGTTTTCTATACATTATGTCCTTATTAGCAGGGTCAAATGCTAATGCTAAAGCAGGAAATGTATCTGTTACAAGATTTATCCATAAAATATGAATTGGTAATAATAACTGTATCATTGTTGCCTCTATTCCAAAATGAGTTGCAATTATTGGTGCAAACAATGTTGCCAGTAATAATACTATAACTTCTCCAACATTACAAGAAATTAAAAATTGTATTACTTTTATTATATTGTCATATATACGTCTTCCTTCTTCTACCGCAGATACTATTGTTGCAAAATTATCATCTGTTAATATAACATCTGCTGCTTCCTTAGCAACTTCTGTTCCTACTTTTCCCATCGCACATCCAATATCAGCAGTCTTTAATGCTGGACTATCATTTACTCCATCACCTGTCATCGCTACAACTTCTCCGTTTGCTTGCCATGCTTTTACAATACGAACCTTATGTTCTGGTGATACTCTCGCATACACTGAATATTTCCTTATATTTTTTGTTAATTCTTCATCAGATATTTTATCTAATTCTAATCCAGTTAATGCTTCATTATCATTTTCTAGTATCCCTAACTTTTTAGCAATTGCTACTGCTGTAATTTTATGATCTCCTGTAATCATAACAGTTTTGATTCCTGCATGTTTACATTTTTCAACTGCTTTTTTAGCCTCTTCTCTTGGAGGGTCAATCATTCCTACCATTCCTACAAATGTTAGTCCACTTTCGATTGTTTTCATTTCTTCTTTTGTTGGCATATGGTCCATATCTTTATATGCAAATGCTAATACTCTTAATGCCTCTTTCGCCATATCCTCATTATTTTCTCTTATCCAACTTGAATATTCTTCTAAGTTTGTCCTTTTTTCTCCTTTAAATAGATATGAATCACAAATTTTTAAAAGCTCATCAACTCCACCTTTTGTATAAACTCTGTATTTTCCATTGTTTTTGTTTACTGTTGTCATCAATTTTCTATTTGAATCAAATGGAACTTCTTCTACTCTTGGATTTTGTCTAAATATTGCCTCTTCAAAATCTAATTTAAAAGCCATATCTATTAATGCTGTTTCTGTTGGATCTCCTGCTAATTCTCCCGTCTCTAGCATTCTTGAATCATTACACAACATACAGTTATATGCCAATTTCTTAAAGTCTTCTGATGTTTCTACTTTATCAATATCAGCTGTTACGTCATTGCAAAATATTTTTTCAACTGTCATTTTATTTTGAGTTAATGTTCCTGTTTTATCTGAACAGATTACTGTACTGCTCCCTAATGTTTCTACTGCAGGTAATTTTTTGACAATTGCATTTTTCTTTACCATTTTTTGTACACCTATTGCTAGTACTATTGTTGATACAGCAGCTAGCCCTTCTGGTATTACTGCAACTGCTAACGAAACAGCTGTCATAAACATATTAATTACACCTTTTCCTTGCAATAGTCCAATAATAAATATAAATGCACAAATTGCAAGTGCCGCAATTCCTAATGTTTTTCCTAAATCATTTAATCTTCTTTGAAGTGGTGTTTCTTGTTTTTCTGTATCATTTAACATTCCAGCAATTTTGCCAACTTCAGTATTCATCCCAGTTTCTACTACGATTGCTTTTCCTCTACCATATGTAATTAAACTTGATGAAAATAGCATATTTACTCTATCACCAATTCCAATATCATCTCCTTTAATCGGTTCAGCTTTTTTCTCAACTGGTATGGACTCTCCTGTTAAAGAACTTTCTTGTGATTTTAGATTGACAGCTTCTATTATTCTTAAATCAGCTGAAACATAATCACCTGTTTCTATTATCACTATATCTCCTGGTACTAATTCTCTTGCAGGAATTACTTGTTCTTTTCCATCTCTTACAACTTTAGCTGCATGCTCACTAAGCTTTTTTAGTGCTTCTAATGACTTTTCAGCCTTACTTTCTTGAGCAACTCCTATAATAGCATTTAGCAATACAACTATAAGTATTATTATTGTATCTGTAATGCCTTCGCCCTGTGCTACTCCAACTATTCCAGATACAATTGCTGCAATTATTAATACTATTATTGAAAAATCTTTAAATTGTTCAATAAATTTTTTGATTAATGGTTCTTTTTTCTTTTCTTTCAATTCGTTTTTGCCATATTTTGCTCTATTCTCTTCTAGTTGGATGCTATTTAAACCATTTTTCAAATTTGTGTTTAATTCTGTCTCAACATCTTTTACTTCTTTGTTAAACCAATTTTTTTCCATATTTTTCTTTCCTTTCCTTTTTTATATTATAACCATAATGTAGAAGATATATCAAAAAAGAGACTACTAAAGAAAAAACTTTAAATCTTTTCTTTAAAAGTCTCGTTTACTTTTTTAAAGCTTGTTAACCAGATTTTCTCCCCTAATTTATTAGGAAAATCGCGACTGTTGATTAACAATTTAAAACTACTCCCTTTTAAGGTTATATAATATATTGGTGACCCCTACGGGAATCGAACCCATGATTAATTTTTTCATATTCTCACTCATGTCCAGTTCCGTATAAGTCCAGTATTTTCAACATTTTTACACTAGAGTTCTTTATAGTTATTCTTAGTTATAAAAAACTAAAGTGTTAAAAAAGTGTTAATTTTTTTACATGTTGTATTATACATATATTATTCTTGATTGTCAAGTTTTATTTGTAAATATTTTTTATATTCTTCTTTTGTTATCCATTTTCTTTTGTCGAAATATTTTTCAAAATCTTCATTGCTTATAATTAGCTCTTTCATTATTTCATTTTCTACTACATTCATACTACATTTCTCCTTTCGAATAATGTAGTAATATAGTAAAGTTTATCCACTATGGTGGATATTTTACGAAAGCACCAATTTCATATACGAAAAAATAAAATAGTACTTTTATGGCACTATTTTATATAATTCTTTTATATCTATATTTAATGCTTGTGCTATTATTATTGCAACACTTAAAGACGGTTCTTTTTCATTTCGTTCTATATAGTTTAAATGTGAACTTGATATTCCTGTCATTTTTGACAACTTTTCCAGGCTATATCCGTTTTTTAGTTCTAATCTCTTTCAATAATATTTCTATTCTCATTTTTCCACCTTTAAGCTTTAGTATGTTCATTTTTGTATATAACATACATTTTATCCACTATGGTGGAAATGTAATATTTTCCTGCTAAAAAGAAGCCTACTCGACTTCTTTAGCTTGTACTACTATTTCTTTGAAATTATCTTTCTTTGATATGTACTTTAAACTTGCTACTGATAATAATAAATAATCATTCAGTAGTTTATTGTATTCCTTCCTTGTTTTTATGTTTAACACTTTTATCATTCGTAGAGATTTTAAATAGTTTTCTTGCATATTCATCACCTCTATTTTTATTGTAGCATATTTATGTTGAGTTGTCTGTCGAAGTTTGTCGTTTTGAATATAATACTTTTTTATTGGAAAATAGTCTAAAAACAAGCTGTTCAAAATCGTTTTTAAGCTGTTTTTATTTTTAATTGATATAGTTTTATGCCTCATTTTTGTCTATTTTTTAGCATTTAAAAAATTTTTTAACTTTTTTTCAAAAAAGCGTTGACTTTTACGTGTACACGTAGTATAATAAAAACAGTTAAGGAGGTGGTGACATGATAGAATTAATTAAAAAAGTGCTTTCTCATCTGACACATAAGAAAGCACACTCACATGAAGCTATAAGATTCGCAAATGATTTCTATTATAACTTCAAAGATTAATTGTAAGAGAGTTTATCTCTCTTGCATATATATTATATATTATAAATATAAAAAAATCAAGAGAGGTGTTTTATATGAGAGATTTAAAAAAAGAAACTGAATGGAGAAAAACTAAATACAAAAGATTAGTAGTTGATGTCGATAAAGATATCGCAGAAAAGTTTTTGAAAAGATTAGAAAGCGAAGGAAAAACTTATTCTGAATGGGTAAAAGAAAATATTAAAAAATTTTTAGAAAAAAATTAAAAAAAGTATTGACTTTTACGTGTACACGTAGTATAATATATTTAACAAAGAGATAAGACTAGATCATAATCGACTAGCACTCTATAAGGAGAAAAGTTATGAAAATAAAAGAAATTTTAAAATTAGAAAGTGAAGAATTAGAAAAAATGATGACAGAAGAACAATTTGATAAAATGCAAAAATTAGGTTTTCAATACGCATGGCAATTATTAGATGCAATGCAAGACGGTGCTAGACAAAGTGGAATGAATGATGATGAAGAATACACAACAATTGAAGAATATTTAAACTATATTGAAGATATGAGAGATGTAGACTAATTGTCTACTCTCCCTTCCTCGGATGAATTTATGAAATATAATAAAAATGATTTAAAAGGTAAAAGATTTGGTAAATTACTTGTGTTAAGAGAAACAGACAGTCGTGCTGACGGAGGTTCAATTGTCTGGCAATGTAAATGTGATTGTGGTAACATTGTTGAAATAAGTTCAAAAAGACTTGTGAATGGTTTAGCTGTCAGTTGTGGTTGTTTTCAAAAAGAACGACAAAAATATTCTATGAAAAAATTACATAACAGACAATTTAAAGAGAATACTAATATAGACTTGATCACAAAACAAAAAGCAAATGTTAATAGTCAAAGTGGTGTTCGTGGAGTTCACTGGTGTTCTTCAAAAAATAAATGGATTGCTTCTCTATCTTTTAAAAAGAAAATATATAAAAAAGCTTTTAATAATAAAAATGATGCAATAAAATATCGTAAAGAATTAGAAGATAAATATTTTAAACCTATCTTAGAAAAATATAACAAGGCAGACTAGGTATTTTCCTGATCTGTCTTGTTCCATCTATTTTACTCCTCCAAGCCATTTACAGAATCCTATTTTATAATTGTTTGTTCCATTTACTTTATATCTTACCATCGCTCTGTCATTGAATATTCCAAAGCAGTCACATTCCTCTCGTGGGTCTAAACTTCCTACTTTTTTGATACAAGCTGTATCTGCATAAACATTTTCAGTCGTACTTCCGTTTTTATACTTTCTCACTGGTTCATCACTTCCACTCTCTATATTTTTATTTTCCTTTTCAACTGGTTTAACTTCTAAATAAGAACTAACCATGTTTAAAAATCTTTGCCAGCCTAAGTCTAATGTACGATGTGGGCAATATTTATTTGCAAAGTCTTGATGTTTCTTTACTTTATCTATTCCCCAACCATATTGTTTTAATAGATATGCTGTATATTCTGCTGCTAGCTTCTCAGCTTCTTCGAATTGTTCTCCACCAGATCTTGAATAACAAATTTCTAATGATATTCCTTTTCTGTTACCATTTCCGTTCCTTCCGTCTCCGGCATTCCAAGTATTTCGGTTAAATGGTATACCTTGTACAACTCTATAATTATCTATTGCACAATGATATGATACTTTATTGTTGTTTCCTATCATATAAGATATTTCTGACATTGCTGAGGCATCATTTGCTGTGTTATGTATTACAATAAATTCTGGATTCATTTCATACGGACACTTGATTGGATATTTACTTTCCGGCACTAACATCTTAGTTATTTGCATTGTCATCATCTCCTATTCCGTCTGTTTCTGAATTTGAGAAATCGTTTTCTGCTATATTCTTTTGATATAGTTCTTCTTTGAACTCTACATTTTCTATTTGTATATTATCTTCCATGAGTTATTCCTCCTCGTTATTTAATTTATCTTTTAACTTTTGAGGCATTTTAACACCTAATTTATCACAATTTTCAGCCAGACTTGATATTTCCATAAAACATATATATCCTACTGTAAAATATAATATCAAATCAGTTCCTAGTGCGAATTTAGTTAATATTCCAACTAATACATAAACTAATTCGCCAAACTTCTTAGATAGTCCTGCTCTCATTATTGAGCTTTTAAAATCAGAGTTTCTCCAAGCTAATATTAGTCCTGTTAAAACGTCTATTACAATTAAAATAAGTGGTGCTAATATAGCCCACCATATATTTGTGAAATGTATATTTTGAATTAAATTCTCCATCTATTCTTCTCCTTCTGCTACTTCTGTAGCTTCTTCTATATTTTCAACTGGTTCTGTATATGTATCTTCTACTAACAATGTTAATTCGCTGTATTCTTCATCACTTATTTTACTCATTGCATAAAATACATTTAATTTGTTCTCTATGTCTGCTTTTTCTTTGTAGTATTTTTTAGTGATTAATTTCTTTAATAATTCTACTATCATTTATTCCACCTCACTTTCTACTTCTTTTTGTAAGTTATCTAATAATAATGCACTTGTTTGTGTTGTACTTAATAATTGTTTTATTTCGTCTATTTCATTTTGAAGTTTATTATGTTCTGTTTCTAAGTCTTTTTTATACTCTACATCTATACTTGCTAATTCATCACTTAAACTTATATTTGTTATGTTTTTGTATGTGTATAGTTTTTGATTTCGTACTGCTTTTTGCTCATCTGTTAATTCTAAGTTAAGTGGTTCAGCTAATTTGTAGTAAATTATTACTGGTGTTCCCGCTTCGTATTTTGATTTTAACCAAGCTTTAAATTCTTCTAAAGTTGTTGTACCATAATTGCTGAAATTAATAACTATTTGCACTCCTGCATTAAATATTAATATTCCGACTTCTAATGATATTCCCTTTTTAACCAAGAAACAATTAGAAAGTCCTTCGGCAAAAGCGGGATAATCACTTGTATTGTATGAAAATCTGTCTATTTCTGTTGTGGAAGATTTATTCCAACTTTCATTTCCTGTTAAAATTATTTTTCCCCATTCATGATGCTCTATATCTGCAATATAATCTCCTTCTAACATTTCTTGTTGTATTGGCATTATTGCTGTTTGAGATTGATGTTTAACGAAATCGCTCTTGTCGGTATTTGCCCATATTTTTATTACTGCATTATTAAATATAGCACTCGCATTTATCCAGATAGCTGCTTTTTCTGTATCTTTAGTTAAATTTGTCTGTGAAAAGTTTACACTTGAAATCCATACTCCATCTCCGGCAAAGCTTAAAAACGTAGTGTTTATATTTGAACCAGAAATACTTCCACTTGTCAGCTCAACTTTTTGATAATATGTGATACCTGCTTTTAATTGTAATTTATCTATATTTAAAACAAATCCACCTGTTCCATTTATTGTTAATGTTCCATCTTCGTTTACTGTTACTCTGCTATCTTGTGCAACATTAAAATCTAGCAAGTTACTATTTACTACATCTATTTCTACACTTCCCATTCCGTATGTAGAATAAGGTGTTGCTATTGAGCCTTTTTCTAGTTTTGGTTTAAATATTAAATTATTTGCATTATAATCTTTTCTTATTGTTATAGATATTGAACCGCTTGTATATTCACTTAAATCTCCTAGATTTATTCCTTCTCCATAATCATATATTGCTTTTTGCCAAACCAGATTTGTATATAATTCAATTTTTAAATCATAAGTATTTTTGGAACCATTGTTAGGACACCCACTTAATATTAAATTACTAATATTTTTTGGTACAATGTCATTATTTATTTTAAAAGTTGTATTTGTAGTAGCAATACCGTTTGCCATAATACTTCCATCTTTATTTACTGTAAATGTTACACCATTAATCGTTTGTGTTATTGCTTTATTTTCTAGTAAATTCACATTACTTCCTACTGTTTCAATTTCACTTGGATAATCGTGAGAAGGTGATACTCCGTATTGTTCGTATGTTGGGATTGTTTCTTTAGTATATGTACCTTTGATCAAAAATGGATATATTTTAAAATTAACTGTTTTCCCTTCAGGTATAGTCAATATCATTTTAATATTTTTAGTTCCATCTGTTGAAAAACTTCTTATGTTTTCTCCATAAACATTTCCAACGTAATATATATTAACGTAATAGTCAGCTGCCAGTCCATAACACACGAAAGTATAATTGCCTTCTTTCAATTTTTCTTCTTCAGAAGCTAAAACTTGAATATTAGATTCTGCTGTTGCAGTTCCCTTTATAGTCAAACTACCATCATCATTAATAATTCTATCTATTCCTTTTGTGTTAATTTGTGTTAAAAGTTTAGTATTAATAATGTTATACCCTTCTCTACGCTCTTGCTTATGCCCACCATTAATTTTCCAATCAAAATCAAGAGTTCCACTATCTTCTATATGAACACTATTTCCACTCGCACTAGCACTTGGTATTTGCTCTTTAATTAACTTATTTTCAGCCTTTAGAGTTTCATTCTCAGCTTGAACTTGCTCAACTTTGTTGATTAACTCTTTTGCATTTTGATTGTATTCAGCTAACTTATCAGAAGCGTTTTCATCAAACTCATTTTGTTTATCTGCAGCATTATCATCAAATGTTTTTGTCTTTGTATCATAATTGTCGTCAAACTCTTTCATTTTAGCAGTATGATTTCTATTGTATTCTGCTAGTTTATCATCTGAGTTAGTATTGAATGTCTTTGTTTGTGCTTCTGCGTTTTCGCCAAATGCTGTTGTTTTTGCTTCTGCATTATCATTTATTGCTTTCTGTTTTTCTTCAAAGTTCTTGTTAAATTCTTCTGTTTTTTGCTTAGCATTTTTGTTATAATCTTCTTTTAAGTCTTTTATATTGCTTGTTGCATTTTCAACATTTTTTTGCATTTCAGTAAAGTTTTCTTGTCTTGTTTTCTCTGCTGATATTCTTTCATTTTCATTTGATACTCTTTCGCTTTCTGATTTCTCTAAATCTTGTTTTAGATTTGTTAGTGTATCAATCCATGTTGGGTACTGCTCTGGTATAGTTTCAGTTGCATTTATTGAATCTTTTACTTCTAATGCTATTATCTCTGATTTAAAGATTTCTAAATCATCATGCAATATTCTTAATTGAAACTTTACAAAACCAGTTTTACTAAGCAAACTAGACTTGATTGGTAGCTCATAGCCTTCTTCGGTGCGTTCAACTTCTATCATTCCTTTTTCGCCATTTGGTAACTCTACTTCTACTATTCCAGTTCCTTCTATTTTTTCATCTAAACAGAAAAGAAGAACTTCTTGTAAGTTCTCCCCATTCATTCCTAATGTTCTTCTATCTTTGTGCAATGTCTTTCTGTCAGATGTTCTTATCAATATTTTGTTTACCATCTTAAGCCCTCCTAATCCACATATAACCTACAACTTCGTAAGGTTGTAAATTTTCTGAATTACCTTTTCCAGTCTTGTCAGTTGTAAAAGAATGATAATGGTTTGCACCTGGAAAATCACTAGATCCACTTACATGATCTTTATATCCTCCTGAGCCATTGCTAACAACATGATTACTTGCGTTGTTACTTCCAGTTACCTCTACTGCACGCATAAAGTCTGTTTGTCCCAATCCTGTTACTCCCGTGTGACTATGTTCTTGTAAATATTTACTTCCTCCAGTTTTTCCTATTGTATTAAAATCAGTATCGTCCTCATCTAGTCCTAAACATACTTTTCCTTTTAATCTCTCCCATGTTCCAAATCCCAATATTTCATTTGGATTTGTATTGTCTTGTGTCACATATCTCGAACCGACAGGAAGCATTGTTTTTAATATTTCCACTTGCATTTTATTTAAATTTTCAGAACTTAAAGGTGTTCTTCCAGAGTATTGTGGCATATGTACTTCATATTCTTTACCGTCTATTACTACATATGCTCCTTTAACTAATTCTCCATCTTCAAAGTTGACCATGCTATCAACCCCTTTCGTATTTTATTTTTATATTACTTTTTCCGAATTTATCTATTGGTATTGCTTGATAGTAAAAATAACCCGTATCTGTCGGTGTTTCTATTGTATTATCATAAGTACCACTATGTACTAGTTGCCAAACTTTGTATTTAAAAATTACATATTTATAATTTGATTTGATTGGATACATAGTAGAATTTGGATATATCTTATTGTCAGGAAAAATCAAATTATCTTTAGATAAATAATTCTCTATCCCCTGTATCTCTAATTCAGTTCCATTATTTTTTATCTGTACGTCTTTGCCTATTACAAATTCCTTATCTATATAATCTGAATATGAAGACAATCCAACGCTATACAATATCCCATATCCTTTATCATTAAAAGATTTCCAAGATTGTTCATTTTCATATATATTCGATTGATATATTATTTGTGGCACCCCGGTAAGGTGCTAAGTGAACAGGACCTGGTATTTTTGTTTTATCATTTGAATAAAACAATGCATCAGTTGTTATTATATCTTTTCTAGTAACTGATAGTTCTTGATTTTCTTGTAAATAAATATTATAATTTGATACATCTAATACTGCCATTACTAATACTTTACCTCTAGCCCACCACGAATTAAATCCTATTGCCGCAATTTTCTTTCCATAATAGTCTGATATTTGAGCATCAGCTGATTGCTTGCTATAGTCCCAAATTAAATCTGAAGCATATAGATATTCAGTTGTAATATTTTGCTCACTTATATCTTGATTTGCAATAGTACTTCCCATTAAACAAATGTCAAAATCAGTATTTTGTATCTCTGATTCCGCAGATAAATCTTCAAATACTTTATCAAATTTAATTAAACAATAGCAAGCTCTTGTATCTGCAGTCAACAAATTCACATCTTTTTCATCTAATTGTGCTTTTGTAAGTCTTTTTAAATATTCATCTAATATTAAATTATTAAAATCGTACTTTTTTTTACCCATTTTTATACTTACTAATTCATTTCTTATTTTCATACTTGTTAATCTCCTTGTTCTAATTCTATACTATGTACTTCGTTTATTTGTTCCTCAACAAATTCACTTAATATTACGGTATCAATACTCTTTTGATTTTCTTCTTTTTCTTCTGGCCTAAACAAGTCAATATAAGAAGATATTAAATCAGAACCTTTAACTGTTACTATCCATTTTTCATCAAGTTCATTGTTATATGTGTAGTTTATATCCTTTACTGCAAATTTTCCTTGTATATAAAAACCTGGCTTATCTATCAAGATTATATCCCCCAATTTCAAATTTGGCTTTTTATCGTATTCCAATGTTACCTGATTTATCATATTTGAATTTTGAGTTATTAGACTTCTAGCATAACTTATTAGGTGTGGTAATGTTGTCCATTTCTCTTGATAATCTATAGTTTTTTCAATTTGTCCACTTTCCGATATTATACCTTTTAATTTGTTTATTTCCTCAGAATACATAAATCTCATTATTGTATATCTCAGTGCAGTGTGACTAATTATACGTTCTATTGTACCAGTACTATCATAATTCCACTTAAATCCAGTAATCAAATTTTCAAAAAAACTATCTCTTTGAAGGACAATTTCTCCTTCATCTCCAGTAGCGTTGCTAAAACTTATACTTCCTTTACTCTCATATTTTCCCTGTTGATCATTCCATACAGTTATATATTTTGAATAAAGTTTTGCAGTTCCGTCATTTAGCCTTATTCTTAAGTCCAAATTATAGTAAGTCCCATTTTGACTATTTTTTTCATCTATATAACTTCTTAAATAATCTTCATCAATAATGATCGGATACTCAAAATTTACAATATCTCCTTTTTTTATTTTTTTATTTAATTGAATAATCGGATACGGTTCTATGTTTTCAGAATCTGTGTCACTTTCTGATTGATAAATCACTCTCACATTCTTGAAGTTAATCACATTAGCATAATCCACATTTTCGATTTTGGGTTGTATTTTAGATAATCCTTCCTCTTGTGTTTCTCCTTTTATCTCTTTTTCTGGCTGTAATCCAAATAAATAATCTATTGAATTTACATATATTTCTTTTTTTTCGTTTATCGTCCAGAAAACATTACGTTTGAATCCAATATTATTCATACAATTTTCAACTGTTTCAAGTACAAAATTTACTGTTATCTGTCCGTCTGGAATATTTATTTCTTTTATTATAAATCCATCATCAATAAGTGGTTGCAAGACTCTCTTTATTGCTATTTCTAATTTATATGTTCCGATTAAACTTACACTTCTTTTTGTAGCAAGTTTTAAAGGAGACAACAATGTTAATGTTATCTCCCTTTCTTCTTCTTCCAGCTTCATATCGGATAAATCTATATCATCTAAGAATCCAGTAAATTTGACTGTTCCTCGCATTATATCTTCTTCGTTTTCTGCTTCAATTATTTTTATTTCTTGATACTTATACGGTATATCTGCAATTGTACATCCTGTAAAATCTATAGTTATGTCATTGAAAGTTACTTCATTGTTTGAAAACTTGAATCCATAACTACCTGCTATTTTAAATGCTTTGTTATTGTATACTACTCTTCTTATCATTAATATGCACCGCCTGTTCTTAGTATTTTTGACATGTATGGTGTTAATATTCTTCCTGCTCTTTGTCCATCAATATCTATACTTCCATCTATGTTAAATGCTGCCTGTATTACATTCAACATACTATTATTAGATTTTACACTTGCCTTAGCATTAACAGCTCCTGTCTCAAATGCTACTGCCTTGTTCATTTCTGACATTATATCATCATTCATATTGTCTATTGCTCTTAATGCGCTATCTGTATTTGCTTCTACACCAACAGCAACACCTTGTGGAATAAACTTTCCAACCAGGTCTCTAGCTTTTGTTGACGGTGAATGTATTCCTAAAGAGTCCTTCATTCCGTCAAGTATTCCACTTGCAAACTCTCCAACTTTTTGCTTAATCCAGTCTTTTGCGTTTTTAATTCCATTCCAAAGTCCTTCAACAATGTTTTTACCTATATTTGACATTCTGTCAGGTAACCCTTGTATTGTATCAACAATAGTATCGAACATGTTCTGTGCAGCTTCTCTAGCTTTATTGACTAGATCTGTTCCCCAGTTCTTGACTTTACTTATTACATCCATAAGCCAAGTCCATATTCTTCCAGGCAACTGTCTAAACCAGCTTACTACTGTTTCTATTGTTCTTGACATCCAATTAGAAGTTACATTATATACATTTACGCACCAATCCTTTATATTGTTTATAGTATTATTCAACCACTCTTGTATTTTACTAGGTAAACTAGCAAACCAATCTATTATACTTTGAATTATTTGAGGTAAGTCACCAGTAACCCAACTCCATAAATTTATACCAAATTGTATAATATTTCCCAATGTCTGTCCTATGTGATAGCCTATCATATAAGGCAATTGAGAAAACCAATTTATTACATTTTGAATCCATTGTGGTATAGTTTCTGTAAAAAATGAAACTATGTTGTTCCATCCGTTTACAAAAAAATTCTTAATGCTTTCTATAAAGTTGTTAATAAAATTTCTAAATACTTCACAATTGTCATAAAGTAACTTAAACCCACCAACAAAAGGATTTGCTATAAACAATAAAATTCCTTGCCAGTTGTTTTTTACAAAATCAACAATTTTATTAAACCACTGCACAATAAAATTAACTGCTGTGGATACAGCTTTCTTTATATTGTCCCACAATCCTATCCAGAAATTTCTGAAACTTTCACTATTGTTCCATAAATATATAAATGCTACAACTAATCCTGCTATTAATGATACTACTAGTAAAATTGGATTCGCTGCTAATGTTGCATTAAGCAAAGCAAATGATTTTCTTACTGATTTGATTATTTTTTTTATAGCTAATGCGCTTTTAAACACAACAAAAGCCGTAGTTACTGCCATAACTACAGGTGCAATATCTTTTAGAAATCTGATTGTTTCTGGCAACTTTTGTGCTACATAATCTAATACCTCTTTTGATTTTTTTCCAATATTTGATATTATTTCTCCAATGCCACCTAATCCTTCATCTTTTAAGAACTGATCAAGTGAATTTATAATATCTGCAACGCCTTTTACAACTTGTGTTTTTGCAACTGTAATTGAAGTTGCAATCCCACCTGTTGAATTTCTAGCCTGTTCTTCAAAAGATGCAAAACCATCCACTCCTTCTTGATTTAGTCGAACTATTGCATCCATAAATTCTTCCATTGTCACATCTCTTACATAAGCAACATCTTTATCTGCTCCTCGCAATCCAGCACCAACCGCTTCTGTTGTCATTCCCATTGCTTTAGCTACTTGATTTAATTGTGCGGGCATAGCCATTTGCAATGTTCTCCATTCCATCATGTCCATACTGCCTTTTGCATATGATTGTGACAATTGTTCCAACGCACTTGATTGAATTTCCGTTCCTGCTCCCCCTGCCAATATTGCATTATTAAGAGCCAAAAAATAATCAGTACTTTTTGCTACATCATTATTTTTACTAGTAAACCTTTGTACTGCTAATGCCCCCTCATCAAGTGTAGTCGGCAATCCAGATAGTTTATCACTCATTTTTGCTATTGACTTTTGAGCCTCTTCACTTGATATTCCTAAGTTAGACATTACCTTCGGATAATTGTTTAATGTGTCTAGTCTTGAAATAGCACCATCAATTGAATTGTTTAATATTCCAAATGCTGTTGATATTATTTTGTCTATTCCTAATGCTGCTACTATATTTTTTATTTTTGTTCCTGTGCTGTTTACACTGTTTTCTAAACTATTTAATCCATTTTTAAAACCATTCTTGTCTATTTTAGTGTCATATGTCAATGACCCTGCTACTGCCATTATTTTGTCCTTTCCTGTAGACAAAATAAAAACACCTAGATTTCTCTAAGTGTTATGATATCTCTTATTTTACTATTTGATTAAATATCTTCTCATATTCTTGTGCTTGCTCAGGAGTTAAATCTTTTTCTAACCTTAATAATACATTTCCTTTACTATATATATATTGTGCAAATATACTAGAAGAATTTGATATTTGTTCTATATATTCTTTTCTTTTCTTCATATCTGTTTTATTATTGAAAACTTCTATTGTTCCTCCTTTAGCATCGTTTTCTTCAACATATTCTTGGCTTATCCTATTATCTGCAAAATTAACTTTAGAAGTATACTGATTTGGTCTCCCTAATAAATTATTAGAATCTGTTTCTTCTGTATACACAACAATCTTTCCAATATTATTGTTATTATTTTTTAACTCATTACATATTTCCTCTGCTGTCATATTTTTGCTTGTAATAATATTTCCTTTTCGACTAAAAAAAATACTTCCAACTATTCCAATTATTGCTATAATTGCAGTTACTATAATAACATTAAGTATATTATTAGCACTTTTTATTGACTTTTCATTCATTTTAATTCCCCCTTTTATTTTTATAAAAAGAGTATATCACTTTCATTTGATATTTATTGTCGAAATTTGTCGAAAATAAAATTATTTTAAAGTTTCATAAAGTTTATTCAATCTTTCTTGCTCCTCTGCCGGAAGTGGTAATTCCCAGTATTTTCTCAATTCAATCATATTTTCGTCTTTTCCTGTATACGCTCTATATCCCTTTATTTTTACAAATTCAGTATCGTCTTTTAATGATTTTAAAAGAGCTTTAAATTTCCACCAATGCACTTTGTCATATGCTAAATCAATTCCATATTGCTCATAAAAAGCTCCGTAAATATATTCATCGTCATATTCATACGAATATATCTGCTTATTTGAACCTTTGCCATTTCCTGTTATTTTGTGATAATCTTCTCTACCACATTTATAAAACCAAATTAGTTTCTCGCAAGCTTCTTTATACAACTCTGGAAAATATAACAATTTTTGATAATTTTCCAAACTAAAAAAAGCAGGATAAAAATGTCTCAATCCATACTTTATCTTTTCTGATTTGTCGACACTTTTATCCTGCACTATATTTTCAAAAGATATCATATTTCTATAGTCTACATTTATTCTATATTTTTTTCCTTGTAAAATTACAAAATAAGGTAGCTTATTAAACATAATCATATTAATATCTCCTACGATTTCTATTCCTGTTATAATTCTTATATTGATTTGTTCTATTATAATTTCTTCTTTGTTCTCTATTCATAGTATTACTCATATCTTTATTTATATCTTCTACTGCATTTGTTACTCTTCCTAACACATTACCTGCTGTTCCTTTAGCATATGCCTCAAAAACACATCCCAAAATATTTAATTCTATATTTAAATCTAATTCTTTATATCCATCACTTACTCTTTTTCTATTTATTTTCTCAATAGCACCTTTTCCTAATATTTTTTCTAACTGTGCTTCTATTACATTTTCATTTTCTTGATCTATGTTCTTTAACTCATCTATACTATCTAAATTATTAATTTCAAAAACTATTCCATATAAATCTATCTCTATCTTACTATCTGTATCTTCATATCCAAAACTTATTCTTTTATTATTTTCTATCATTTCTTAAAATCCTCTCTAATATAATTATCTTTAATTCTACCTCTTAATTAATTACGCATTTTCTGTAAATATCTTTGTTGATGTATTGAATGTTCCGTCAACAAAATCTCCTACACCTTTTAAATCTCCACTGAATGTTATTGTTTCACCTGGATTTGGTGTTTTACTTGATATAACTGCTGTTGTTTTTAATTTTCTTGCTTTATATGTATTTTCTTGTTCTGCTACAGGATTCCATAATTCAACAATAAATAAATCTTGTTGAGCATATTTTCCTGTTTTCCTGTCTCTGAAAATGCTATATAAGTATTCAACAACTTTATTGTTTTTTATAAGGTCACTTTCTATAGCAAATTGATTATCATATCCAGTTACCTTATTTGTTTTTGATTTATCTCCAATGTATTGTGTTGATTTTTCTGTCGGATTTGAACTTTCTTCAAATTTTGTAACACCAACATTCATTAATTGAATATCAGCTGTTGCACTAGAAGCTTTAGTGGCTTCAACATCTAAGTAATAAGCTTCATCATACGCCATTACTTCTACTTCTGAATTATCTGTTGCCATCTTTAAATTCCTCCTCTTACATTAAAATAAAGCTGTAAATAATACGTACTTATAGAGCCGTCTTCTTCGCTCTCATAAGTTATTGCATTAGCACAGCTTACTTGTTTTATTTTTTTATTTTCTAAAGTCGGATAATTTTTTGATTGGTTTTGTTTATCTATCCAATCACTTAAATCATCCAACCAATCTAAATTATTTAATCTTTGTATATCATCTTCACTATTTGCTTTTAAAAGTAATATGTATTGATATTGTCTATACCAACCTTTTTCTCCAACATATTTTAATGCTAAATTCTCTACCCCACTTCTTTGTAAAGCGAGTGTGTCGGTTTGGTCTGGAAGCTCTTCTGTATGAATCATTTCTGCTATTTCTTTTATATGTTCATATTGTAATAACCACTCATTTATTGCACTATCCATTAACTTAACCTCCTCGCGAAATTTGCTGTTTGATTTAATATACTATCTTTTTTGTCTGCTTTCATTCTCTCAAAAGGATGTGCTCCTCTCAAAGAATCACTATGATATTTTAAGTTTTTATTTATAACTACTTTCTTTTCATTCTTTCTTGCCCAAGCTTTCCTACTATTAACTCCAACCATTACTTTTCCTTTTGCTTGAAATCTAGCATAATGTACATTTATAATGATTCTACCACTTCCATAATTTGAAGCAATCGGAATAGATTTCTCTTGATCTCCACTTTTCCTTGAAACATATTTCATTAAATATTCAGCTGTAGTTTTATCCAAGAATGCTTGTACTTTTCCTTTTTCCTCTAACCCTAAGCTGTTGTAAATCGTTTTTAAAGGCTTATTCTTTAATATAATACTCATTATATACACCCTAGCTTTATATGGTTTGGCAAGTCTTCATCATTGAAAACAAACTTATCAATAGATGTTACCTTGTGCACATTTTCTGCACCATATATCTTTGTTAATTGTGTTAAAGGAGAATTACCTTCAATTTTATCTTTAACCTCTTTGTTTACTATTACATCGTTTTTTTGTACAAACCATTTTGAATTATATTTCTCAATATCAAATATCCTAATAAGAGCATTATCAGTTGAACTAGACCCACTTTTATTATGATTTGATATTGATGTATTTCTATAACTTGCTTCTACAACATATCTGTTCCAAACATTATCGGATTTATGATAAATAGTTATTTTTTGAGTTGGAAAATCTTCCATAGTTTCCTCCTATAAGAAACACGTTAGCTCATCAGGTAGACAAGCTAATATTTCTCTTTTTGATTTTGTATATTCTTCATCTGAAAGCACTTTGAAATTCTTAGTTACACCATCTATTGAGTATGATGTTATCTTTCTATTTGTACTTTCCTGTTTTTGGTTTATTAAATCAACTAAAGCACAAGCAGTATATTTCAACTGTTCTTGTGCTTCTTCTGGCAAATTTTCTATTTTAGTTTTTGTTAGTCTTGTATTGATATTCTTGTCAATTTCTCTACTTGCTTTTAAAACTAGTGAATCAAAAGAGTCCTCGTCTGGTATTGTTCCTTTATACTCTATTTCATAATAATAATAGTCAGCATATACCATGATTATCAACTCCCTTATGCAAAATCAACTAATAAGTCATCGTTTAAGTCTTTTATACCATATATGATATCAAAAGAAATCTTGTCTGTTTTTGTGTCTTGATCATATCCATAAACAACTCTTACAGCTAAACCATTTGCACTAGCAATAGCAGCTTTTGCAGCTCCTGCTGGTAATTCAAGTGCTCTTGTTACCAATGCTAGTCCATTTCTGTGAAATCCTAATGAATGTTCTTTGATTATTGGCATTGCTTCAACTGCACTTGCTATATTTTCTACTATTTTTTCATCAACTTTTATTGTTGCTGCTCCAGATGCTGCTGTAACTGCTTCTGAAACAGTATAAATATATCCATTTACTATAATTTTATCTCCTACAGCAAATTTTCCTGTAGCAGGTGTAACACTTGATGCAGCAAATTGTGTTTCTCCTTTTGTTCCAGTTACTTTTAAAGCTGTTACAGTACCAGCTGTATCTGCTGAACTTGAAGGAACATTTTGGCTCATATATGTGTTCATTGTATATGCTTTACCTATTGTTGCATCTCTTAATGCTTCACTTGATCCACTTTGTGATAAGTCTGTAAATTCTGTTAATGTATTGTATTTATATAAAGTATCTACACCTAACACTAAGTTTCTTAAACTGTCTCTTGGTGCTTTCTTTTTATCCAATGCTTTTCCTATATTAGCTAAATCTTTTATTACTGGTGTTCCAGATATAGAAACTTTATTTGCAGCATTTTGGATACCTACTGCTAAAATATCCCCATCTACTGCTTCAGCAATGGCTGACATTGCAGGTTTTACCACTTGTTCAGAAAAGTCGCTTATATCTAATGTCATTTCCTTTGAAGTTATAGGAACTGTTATATCTCTATATCTATCCATTTTTACTGAAGTTTTTCCTTCTGACAATTCTTGTTCCTCAGTTTTTCCTAAGAAATTCTTTGCCACAAATTTAGCAGGTTTTCTTATTGTTATTGTATCTCCTACATTTACAAATTCTTTTGAATAATCTCTATGTACTAGCCCTGCCATTACTAAATTACTTTCTAATTGCATTAATGCTTCTTTAGCAATTATATCTGGTGTTAATATTGTATTTCCCATTTCTTTTTCTCTCCTTTATACTTTATTGTTTTTTTCTATAAGCTTTATATTCTTCATAGCTCATTTTTGATAAATCCGGAGCTTGTGTATCTTGATGTTCTCCTCCTAAATCTATCGTTTTTTCTGTTTCTTCTTTTCCTGAATATAAAAATTTAGGATTATCTTTTAAGAATGTTTCTAAATTATCTTCAAAGTCTCCTTCCATCTTTGAAACCTTAAATATTACATAATCTAAATCTTCGACATTTACTCCTGCCCTTAATGTTTTATTCTCTTTAAATAAATCATCATTCTTAGATAATGTATTCTTATATTCATTCTCTCTTTCTGTCTTTTTTTCTTCTTCCGTTTTTTGGTTTTCTTTCCAAGTTTTGAAAGCTTCCATTTCTTCTTTTGGTGGTAATTTTTGTTTTAAAATACTTTTTACTGCATTGTTGTAGTCTTCTTCTGTTTGAAATGTTTTATAAGCTTTCCCCTCATCTTTTTTTTCAGTAGCTTGAGTATCTACTTTTTCTACAGATTTATTGTTTTCTAATTCTGTTGTGTTTTCATTATTGTTATTTTCCATAACTATACCTCCCGTTTTACGTCCGTTCGACTTTTTCCCAGTTTCTTTTATGCCTATTCCGTAAAAAGGCAATAAAAAAAAGAAGCTCGTCAGCCTCTTATGTATAAAAATATTATAAACTAAATTTATTTTGCAACAGTTATCCTTGAATGGTCTTTTTCTAAACCTGTTTCTTTACAGAAATCATTAAGTTTTTTATTTAGTATTGCTAATCTACTCTTTGAAATTTTAGTGTTTTCTCTTGCTTTTTCTAATGTTTGTATTGCTCTTTTTGTTTTTCTTATTGCATTTTCAAGTTGCCTTTGCTTTTGAGTAGCTTCATAATATGATATTTTTTCTCCATTTAATTCTACAGTTGCATCTTTGTATTTTTTTAATTCTTTATTTGTGCATTTAGGCTCCGATACTCCAAGTATTATCCCAAAATATGTATGTCTACAATTATATTCTTTCCACAAATCTTCCACATCTGTCCATAACCCTATGTTATATTTATCTGAATCTTCTTTGTTTAGTGCATATTGTTTTCCTTGTGCTTCAGCATGAGTTGGTCTAGCTCCCAAATGTGCTGTTACTTCATATCCGTCGCAGCCAAGATATTCTTCAATATCTCTGTTTACTGAATTAGCAGTTTGTTGAATACCTGTCATTACATTTCTCCTTACTGCTACTTCTAATTGAACTTTTCTTCCAGCTTTATCTTTTAATGTAATTCCAGCATCTGCTAAATTTTGTACTGCATTTTTAATTGCTGTTGCATAGTCATATGCTCCACTTGCAACTTGCATATATGCCAAATCTACTGCATTAACATACATCTGTTGACTTTGAAATGCTATTGTATTTGTCAAATTTCTTAATGTTTTATCCGTTGATTTCAAACCTTGATTTAAAATCTTGTATTGACTTTCACTTAATTTGAATATTTTGTTTCGATAATCATACAATTCTTCGTAGTCATGCATATCTTCTTGTGCCATTTCTTCAAAAAGTCTTTTTAACTGTTTTTTTCTTTCTGTTGTTAATAACGATGTCTTTTCTAATGCTTTATTAAATACATCTATGCCATTTGTTTGTACTAATATTTTCAATTCGTCTTTAGTAGTTGATGTTATATCATTCATTCCTGCAATTCTTTGAATTATATCTGCTGTAATTTCTATATTTAAATTATTATAAAGTTCAACAACTTTGTTAAACTCTATTGCTTCAAGATATTTTGGCGTTAGCATTTATTACTCCTTTTCAATTTTCAAGTCTGATATTTGGTCATCTTCTCTTATTTCTTTTAATTCTTCTATTGCTTCTTTTTCTGTCATTCCATATACCTTCATTAAGTATCTTTTTTTACTCATCAACCCCATCGAAACATCTTCTTTGGCTTTTTGTCGAGTTGTTGCATCATCTTCTAAAAAACCATCTACATCGGCAATTTCAATATTCTGTTTTTCATCAATCTTACTATTTCCAAGCATTTTTTCGCAAAGCAATAAAGCTCTGCAAATACCTATAAGATATTCATTGACCGCCTTTCTATTTTTATTCCCGTTGTTTACGAAATCCTTGTTTGACAATACAGCCTCTGTTGCAGTAGCAATATTTCCACTTTCAAAAGAATAATAATGTGTTCCAAATCCAACTTTAAATGATAAATTATCTAATGCAAATTGAACCCCTGTTTTGTTATCTCCTACTCTTAAATCTGGATTATACTCAAATATGTATGGTTTTTCTGTTCCATCATCCATTAAATCATTTCCTATTTCCATGAATTGTTGTTTTCTAATATCTGATGGATATACTACTTTTTCTCTTGTTCTAATCTCTCCATTTCCATCCGTATAATCTTCTGTTTCGATTCTTGTAAGTTTCTTATTTATAACTAATACTTTTTGTCCTAGCTTAAAGTCCATTCCAAAATTGTTGTATACTAAATCAAGAATTAATAATTGATCCATGCTATCTCCAAACAAGGATATTCCCAAGCCATTGTTATCTGAAATAGGATTTAATCTACTAATTTTTCCAATACTAAATAATGGAACATCTGATAACGTGTTGTAAGTATCTACTACTCCATCAACCTTTATCTCTGTTCCATCATCTTTTATGAAGAATTTATTTGTAACTTGATATCCTTTGTCTTTCAACTCATGTAATTCTAAATAATATACATCTTTAATTTTATTGTTTATCAATCTTTTTTGCTTACTAACAATTGCACAATCAATTATCTCTCCATCTTCTATTGTAAGAGGAATTATTTGATTTGCTCCAACATCTATTGTTTGTATTTTTGTTTTGTTATTTTTACTTAATATATATCCGTCTTTTATTTTAGAAACAGTTGCATTTTTTATTCTCGTAACTGTGCCAATTGTTCCAGTATATCCCATTTTTTCTATATTGTCTGACAATTTTTTCAAAACTTTTGCATTCTTTAAAGCTTTTTGTAATAAAGTATTATCTTTCTTAGCTGTTATTGTAAAAGGTTCACTTGTTATTGTACTTGCAAAATCTTCGCAAACTCTTTTTCCCATACCTAATGTATACATAGGATATTCTTTGTTGTCTATTGTTTTTACATTTAGCCACTCCGCTTTTCCTTTCCATACATCAATCCATTTATTTATATATGTATAGTAACTTTGTGATATATTGTTATAACCTCTTTTTTCCAAAAACTCAAATACAACTTTCATTTTATCCTCCAATCCTTAGTAGCTGTTTATACCATTTTTCAATTCCATAATTATTTGCATCAAGTATATCTATATCTGATGTCCCATCATCAAGATAACGATCGTCTTCAGCTTCTTCATCTTGCGTTGCTTCTTGTAGCCCTTTTATTATTTCGTCTGTTTCGTTTTTTACAAATCTAATTCTGTCTTGCATAAGAAGAACTCCCCACAAATGAATACGGCTAGATATATCGATTTTTTGGCTCCCAACTATTGGAATACCTAATCCATTTTTTATTAACACTTTTCGCAAAAACTCAATTAATTCTGGTTCAGCTCCATCACAAAAAATTATTTGGATACTTCCCCATTTCTTAATTACATATTTAACATGTTTTATAAAACCTTTTTCAAGTCTTGCTAATGTTTCTCCTATTCCTAAGTCATCTGTAACTTTTTCACCATTTTCTGTGCAATCCACTTCATCACTTCTTAAAACATCAACATAATCAAACTTTCTTGATATTCTTTGAGAACAAAAAGCATGTGCAGAGCCATTCTTTCCAAAATCAACACCTGTTGTTATGAAACCACTTCTTGCATTATCAATCATATATCTTGCCTTATTGTTTGCAATGTCGCCAAACAATACTCCTGCGCTTGCAATCCTATCTCCTTTTATATCTCTTTTGTACCAAATGCTGTTCTTGTTATATGTCATTAAAGTCTTTTTTAGTTTTTCATTACTAATTGATAGGTTATTGAAAATATTAAAATGTCCATAATTGTATCCATAGCCTCTAATTTTAGTTTGCTGCTCTTCATGAAATTTTAAGAAATCTGTATAATACCAATGTGCTGGAGGTTTTGGATTTAAATCATGAAATATTTTTCTATCACTGCTAGATAAAGTTCTATCCATCACTTCATTAAGAAACTTCTTATGACACTCATTAGCTTCCGTCACATATGCCATTCCATATGTGTTTCCTTTTATGTATTTTTCATCGCCATCTTTAGCCCCTCCACTTATTAGTACTATTTTTGTACCAGTAATAGTATATACATATATGCAATCTTTGTTTTTATATTTTCCTTCGTGGCATCTTCCTTCAAAATAATTACTTAATCCATAACCATCGCAATCTATAATGTTTAATTTTGCACTAGAAATTGATACCCCTGCTACAAGATGTAACTTGTCTGGGTGATTTTCTAAAGCAATGCAAAAAGCCAATGTGTTTATTACATTTTTGCCTCCTCTTTTTCCTCCTTCTGCAACATTCAACCAGGAAGTTTGGCATTCTTGGATATATTGAGCTTGTTTTTCATCAAAAGGACTATATTGATTCATCTAAATCATCCTCTGTTCTTACTTTTTGTGGCTTATTAATTAACGTTGCTATATTGTAAATATTTTTATTTATTTGATTTGTATCATTTTCCTTTTTATCGCTTAATATATCATTTAAATCTTTTAATGCTGATGCAAGCATCTTTAGACCTTGTCTATCTATAATACTTATGTATTCACCAGTTTCTTCTTTTTCTACAATTACTTCTTTAGAAGGTTTTAGAGTTTTGCTGTCAAAAGTTACTGTCTTGGTTTTTGTTTTCGCTTTTGCTATATGTTTATTAAGTTCAGAATTTGCTTTTAATACTTTTAAGGCTAATTCATTAGCTATATTTTTTATATCTGCAATTTGTTGTGCTTCTTTTTCAGATTCTTTTTCAATTGTCTTCTCTATTATTTTTGTCGCCTTTTTGTCTTCTTTTTGTCTCTTTTTATCTTTCCATCCTAGTGTGTGTTTTCTTGTTGTCCCATTGTTGTTTATACCTTTATCTTTTAAAAAGCTACTTACTGATTTGTAATCACCTAATATGTATTCTTTTTCTAGCTTTTTCCAATCGTATTTAGCCATTTCACCACCTACTCGCTACTTTTAGTTGCTACCTCTTTGCCTTCGTCCACAAAACCTTTGCTTTTTAATTCCTTGTATCTTTGATTTTCTGCTTTAAACTTTTTCCCTACAGTATACTTCTTTAATTTGTTTTGCTTGTCATTAAATTCTTTTATTACTTTTCCTTCTATCATTCTTCTTTCTCCTTTTCGATTTATAATTAAAACAGATGCCGTAGTTTTTACAACCGTTGCATCTGTTCTTCATACAATATTTCATATTCATATGTTACTCTTTTCTTTCTTGGCGTAAGACTGAGGACACGAACCCCATACCTCTTAGGTACACATTGTTTAGCAAACAAGTTTCAAACCTCTTGAATTAATCTTACATATATAGAGCTGACTAGAAAAGCTCTACAAAATGAAAAGTCGTGATTTTTTTATTTATATCAACATATCTAGTATCTGTTAATACCAATTATTTTTTCATATTTTCAAGTTTCTTCATTGTTCTTTCTGCTGATACTCTTGCATCTATATCAATTGTGATTGCATAAATAAATGTAGTAACTGCACCACAGAAAAATGAATTTACTTTGAATTGTAATATAAATGCTGCAATTAAATATATTATGCAATATATTATTGCTCTTGTAGTAAAACTTCTAGAATCTTTTTTCTTTATTTCTTCCACTTTCGTTTCTCCTTTGAATTTAATAAAAGAACAGACATTTAAAACATCTGCTCTTAATAAAAATAGATTGCTTTCAGAAAACAAATTGCCTATACTTTGTTTCTTTTTCATTATATATATTATCAACTTTTACTATAGTGTTTCAACCTCTTTTGTCGTGTTTTCAAATTTATTTAATGCAATTCCGTGTTGTTTGCATATATACTTATAATCATAATTCATCTCACTAGCAACTGTTACTAATGATTTCCCTTGTATGTATACTTTCTCTAGAATCAACTTATAAGGTTGCTCCACTTTGTCTAATTGTTCTAATATTAGTTTTTGCTTTTCTTGTTCTTTAATTATCCTTGCAAGCAATTCTTCTACATTATCTAATAATGTTACAACTTTTTCCGCCATGCTGTCTTGTACTTCCTTACTCCCTCTCGGCATATCTGATATTACTGATGTTATATTTGTTATACTTGTTTTATATTCTTCTATGTACTCTAATCTTCCTTTTATCCACTCTTGATTATGTTTATAGTCTTTTAGATCTTCTCGTGTCATATGTACCCTCCTTAAATTTTTACTTTTTCCGTCCTTAAGTCTGATTTTGGTGGTTTTACTATTTCTTTTACTAAGCCCAAATCGTAATCTGTAAATGTTTCATTCCAGCCATAAATCATATCTTTGTATAAATATGTTCTGTTGTTATTTTGTTTTACAAATATGTACTCATGTCCGTTTTTACTTATTATTTTTGGTATTTTCATTCGTATCCCTTTCTTTTACTTTATTTTTTTACCCACTCTTTACTGTGAATCGGTGTTGTTAATTGTTCTGACATTAAATCTATTATTTTGTCTTTTAATTCTATCTCTTTATTTAATTCAAAAGTATAATCTACTGCTTCTTTAATATCTTTACTTTGAAATTTATTCATATTTTCTAGTTGTTTTATTCTATTGTCTTTTTTTATTACTTCGTCCTTGTACTCATCTCGCTCGTCGGCAATTAGCATTATTGCTTCAAATAATTTTTTAGCCTCGCCATTTAGCATCTCTGGTCTTACACCTTGCATTTCATCTAGTACTTTTTGTGCTTGTTCATTTGTCATAGATTAGTCCTCCTTCTTTACTTTTTTGATTGCATTAGTCCAGCACTTAATACATCCTATACTTTCATAATTACACGTATCTTCTTCTTTTTGTTTATCTATTTTCTCTGAACCGAATATATCTGATGGACACATATTTATTCCACCATAGCAAAATATTTGGTGGCATCCATCCTCTGTTGCATTTTGTATTATTATTTTCATTATTTCTTTGTATGTAATATCTTCATCTTCTTTTTCACTCATAACAACTTTCTTTTTTCCAGACATATCATAAACATTACTCATTTTCTTATCCTTCTAACTTCTTTACTCTTTTATCTATTTGTTTTACTGCTTGTATTAATTTATTAATTGTATCTTGTTCAGTTGCATATTCTACTATTCCTTCTAATTCTTTTATACTATCTATATCTATTTCATCTTGTTTTTGTACTATTTCAAAATCTTTATTTACTATGCTTAATATATTGAATCCACCAAATCTTCCTAACAAGCTGCCATGTTCATATCTATATATATTACTGTCTGTATAATACTGCATAGGCTTTTCATTTAAACATTTAAATTTTGTTCCTTCTTTTATCTCTCCATCTGCTATTGCTTTTAATAATTCCCAGCCTTTATATATTTTCTTCATGTTTTTCCTCCTCTTCTTCTATTAGTTCTTGTAAAACTTGAATATCTCTATTTATTAATTCATTTTCATATATCTCTATCAAACAATTTCCATACTTTTTCTTTTCTTGTTCTAATTCTTCTATCTTGTCTTTTAATTTTTGAATCGGAATAGAATTTTTCATTATAAAATCTAAATGTTTGTTATCTTGTATATGTAATTCTTTTAATGTTTTATTTTCTTGATATACTTGTTTTAAATCTATGAACTTTCCATCTTCAATTTCTATCATATATCTATTTGTATTTATTTCTACTAATGTACTTTTGGGTATTAAATTTACAGTTTCTGTTCCATAATCAATATCATATTTAATTACTTTTAATCTATTATTCTCTTTCTGTAGTTTTTCTATTAAATTTAAAATTATATATATGTATTCAGGTTTTGTTATAACAAATCTTTCTACTCCTTCTTTTTTCATTTTTCTCATTAATTCTTGAATAGTTACTTTTTCTCCATTTGTTAATTTTTCAATTGCTTTCTTTTCTTCTTTATTCATTTATTTCTCACCTCTCAAAAATGATAATAACTCATCTGCATACATTGCTTTATCACTGCTAGCTAAATACTCATCATCTGCTGTCTGTATCCATTGTTGTTCTTTACTATCTTCTTTTAATTTTTTTATTAAACTATTTATTTTTTCATTCTCTTTTTCTTGCCTTCTAAATTGTCCTTTATATGATTTTAATGTGTTTTGTAATTTATTAAAATCTTTTTGCTTATCATTCAATATTGCTAATTCACTTTTTTGATTTTCTATTTTTTCTGTTTTATGTTCATTCTCTTTTAATGCTCTTTTATAATCTTGTAAAATGTGTTCTAATATTCTAGCAAGCTCTACAATTTCTTTATTATAATATCCGTGCCACCCATTTTCTTCTTTATACTCTTTATCTGTTTTTATAGAATTTATAAAATGTTCCGCATTTTTTATATCTTCTTCTATAGAACTTTGTTCTTTCTTAATACTATTTTCTTTCACTTAAATCCACCCCTCTTTTACCCTTTTGTCGTAAAATTCTTCTAACTCTTGACATTTTTCCTTTATTTCTTCTGATATTCTGCTTATATTCTCTTTTATATTTCGTCTACTTTCTTCGTCATCTTTATAAATTTTAAGATTATTCTTACTTGCTAAATACATACTTTGTAAATATAAAATACAATCTGCATTTTCTGTTATATATTGCAACTCTTTATATGGCTCTACTGTATTAGCCCTAAATGCCAATTTAGGCACATTTAAACATTTTCTCAATAGTTCTATAAGGTCATCTTCTTTCACTTAAAACACCTCCTAATCATGATATTTGATTGAATTAGCTATATTTTGCAATGCTTCTACTAATTCATTTAATCCTTTTATCTCTATGATAATTTTATTTTCTTGTTTGTTTTCTAAATCCATCCTGATTCCTCTACTTTTTTATTTATTACTTGTAATTCTTGCATTGTTATTCCATATTCATTTTCATCTGTAATATCTATTGTTTCATATTCTGTATTAAATGAAAATGTTTTCGCTAAATCTTCATTTTCCCATTCTTCCCAAAATCTTGAAAATATAATATCTAAATTTTTCTTTTTATACCCTAATTTTTCAAACATTTTATCGGCTGTTTTTTCTTTCATTATGTATTACTCCTCTCCCTTTTTATTTTATTTTTATGTCTTCTAATTTTTTCTAAAATCTTTATTATAAAAACATATACAACAACTCCGATTAGAAAAATTATACAAACTACTATTGCTATTATGTCACTTAAAGTTACTATTACTTTCATACCTTATTTACTCTCCTCAAAATATTTTTCAAAATCTTCTTTTTTCATTAATTCTGCTATAATTTCTTTCTTGTATATAATTTTAAATGTTGTATATACAATATCAGTTCTAAACCATGACATTTTATTGCATAGCCATTCTAAAAAATCTGACAAATAATCTAAAATTACAAATGGAAATAATAATATGTAAGTAATAATAGACAAAGCAATCATTGTCTTTTTATGTTTATCAGCCATCTTGCTTGTTATTTTTAAATCTCTTATTTTCATATCTTATTTACTCCTCTCTAACTTTTCTATATTACAATCTTCCATAGTAGCATAATAAACATTATCATCTAATATCATTCTTAAAAGAATATCTAAATCATCAACTATTAAACCTCTTCTATTACCTATTACTTTTTTTCTTACTTCCGTTGCCAATATTGGTTCTGGTATTATCCATTTTGCATTCATTTTTTTTGCAGTTTGTTTTATTTGCTTTTTATGTTCATAACTCCAACATATTATTGGCATTTGTTTTTCTACTGACAATTGAATTGCTTTCATAGTCTTTCCGTTTGCTCTACCACCACAATATATTTTCATATTTTATTTACTCCTCTCCAACTCTGTTAAAATTCTATCAATAGCATAGCAATAAGGATAATTTCTATTGCCCATGCCTTTTAAAATATTTGACCAGTCTTTTAATATTTTTTTGTTATATTCTAAATCATCATTGTATTGTTTATGTTCTATATAATACTTATACCAATATTCGCTTTTTTCTGTTGAAGTCATAATTTTATCTAATATTTCAGTTATAGCTTCTTTTAATTTTCTATTTTCATTATCTAGTTCGTGATTTGTTGTCATAACCCAACAATTTTGTAAAGTATTTTTTGTTTCTTTAGATATTTCCTCTTTACTCATATCTTATTTACTCCTTTACTCCCAAAACTAATTTATATAGCTTGTTTGCTACTTGTACAGCGTTATCAAACTCTTTTCCACCTAATCTTGCAACATACCTCTGTCCTTGACTATATGTAGCGACTGTTCTTATTGCACTATCAATTCCATTTGTTGTTCCAAATTTTTGGTATATCTCTTTATGATATCTTTGTTGTACTTCTTGAAATGTTAATAAACTTTGTGTTGTTTTTACTCCTTCCGCTTTTTGAAGTTCTAATACTTTTCTAGCAATCTTTTCAATTTCCTCATCAGTCATTTTATTACTCCTTTACCACTAAATCTGCTTCGATTAAATCGTATAATGTTTCTAATAATATTTGCCCATTATTTCTAATCTGTATTTCTCTATCTTTAAACCAAATAATAATATACTCTTTATAAAATAATCCGCTTTTTAAATTCTTTAACATATACTTTGTCATCTATATAATAATCTGGTTTAAACCCAAACTTTTCAAGTTCTTTTAAATCTACATCAGCTCTTATTTTAACATATCTATTCTCTTCCTAATAATTAACTCTAATTATATAACTGTTAAATTCTGGTTGATAATCTATACTTAGTCTTAAATCTTGCATTTTATCTATTCCATATCTTTTTATTTGCATTCCACCTCTTAAATTTCCTATATGATTAGTTATTGCAAACTTTACTATATTTTCTAATTGCCTAGTATAAACACTAGATTCGATTTGTTTATCTAATTTTTTTCTTAATCTTCTATTTGATAATCTTTCTTTTTCTAAATCATCTCTTAATTTTATAAGTTCTTTGTTTAATCTTTTTACTTTTGATTTAACGCTCATCTTCTCCTCCATTTCTGGCATTTTCAATTAACTTTTTAATTATGTTTGTATAATATCGCTGTTCCGGTCTTAATAACTCTGCAAAATTTTCTAGATCATTTAGTTCTTTTTCTTGCTTATTTGTTTTAGTTTCTTTCTCTATTTTAAATAAATCATCATCTAATCCGTGCAACTTTCTTGTTGCGATTAGTTCTTCCTTATCTAAATCACTCATAGTTTTTCTCCTTTACTTTATTATTTTTAACGTTAAATCCGGATATTTCTTCTCGAATAACTTGTGTTTTAACTTAAATACATCCGTTTCTTTTCCTTTGACATCTTCTACTATGATTTTGCCGACCTTGGCAATATGAAAAATCCGCTATGTATTCAATCTTTCTGTATGTTTTTCCATTTTTCTTAAAGCTTTCTTGTAATAAAAATCTCGGTTGTAGTTCTAAGTCTTGTATCTCTCCTGCTCTTTGTAATAATGCTAATTCTTTATATCTCTTGCTTTCAGCTATTGAGTCAAATACATACATGTTTACTTGTGTTTTTTTATTTCTGTATTTGTTCATTCTTCTTTCGCTCCTTTTTTTACAAAATTGAATCTATTGTTACTTGTCCATCTTCCATTATTCCGCTTAAAATATCATCACTTATCATTCTTTCTTTTGCTTGTTTATAAAAATCTTTTTTTATTTCAAAACCGTATGCATTTCTTCCTAGTTCTGCACATGCTCTTAATGTACTTCCACTTCCTGCAACTGGATCTATTACAACATCTCCCTCGTCAGTAAATATTTCTATAAGCTTTTTCAATACATTAATGGGTTTTTGGGTCGGATGAATTTTAGCATACTCTTTTGATGTATCCCTTTTCCATTCAAACCAGTTAAATATCATTTTTCCTTTCTGTTCATCTGTTTTGCCATTGTTGAATTTGGGTAATTTATCTCTATAAAGTACTACTGCATATTCTGTAGCCCCAACGATTTTCATGTTTGCTTTTAAAACTTGACTAGAATAGTTTTTTATAAACACTAATGGATAGCTTTTAATTAATCCATGCTTTTTAGCTTCATCAATTACCATTTGCATTTGTTCAAAGGCACAAAATACTATCATTGCTGGTGCTTGTCCTTTTTCCTTTGGCTCTTTCTTTAAGTATCTAGTACAAAAATCGAAGAAATTATTTATTTTAAAATCTTTGTCTGTGTCAAAGAAACTTTTATTTGCTAGTTTGCTTTCTCCATTTTTGTTATCTCCGTCTATATACCATTGTGGATTACTTGCATATGCGTTATTTCCAAGATTATATGGTATATCTGCTATAATTAACTGTGCATGTGGTATTCCATATCTTTTCGCATTTTCAAAGTGATCATTATATAATTCTATTTTTGTTCGTTTCATTGATTTTCCTTTCCATTTCTATAAAATTATTACATCTATAAACTCCGATTAAATTCTGATATTTCAAGCCTGTTACATCCAGCACATCTCTTGCAGAGTTTATCTTGCTCTAGTTGTTTCATTTCACACCTCAATATTGTTTTTATTAAAATCTACAGATAACCTTTCCATAAATTCATTCCAATCTTTCGATTCCTTTATGTGATTTTTTATTTTTTCTAGTGTTTTTATCTCTCCTGTAAGTTTACCTACCACATAGAATAACCAGCATAAAATAGTTATTAATATCACTTTCATTTACTCTTCTCCTTTTGCTAAATAATATCTTTTAAAATCTACTTTTTCGCCATATCTGTTTTTGCTACTTTCCCACTCTGTTTTAAATTCATAACCTCTTTCTTTTAGTTCTTTTATTCGTGTTGCTAATTGTGTTATTCCTAAATCGTTGTATGCGTCTTTACTTGTTATACTTCCAAATTTCTTTATATAATCTATTATTCTTTGTCTTTGATTTATCTTCATTAGTTTCACTCTCCAATCTGTTTTATACTCATTTTTTCAGCAAGTTGTTTAGTAAATTCTTGCATTTGAGGTGGCAACATTTTTCTTTCTTGTTCTCTTTGAACTAAAACATCATATTGTTTTAAAAACTGTCCTTTCGTAACTGTATTAACTGTATCTATATCTGTTCTTGCTAATTCTGCCACTTGTCTTACATTTCCAAAAAATTTCTTCACTTCTGGACTTGCTGTTTCAAATTGTTCTTGTGTCATGTATAGTCCGCCACATATCATTCTATATGCTTCGTCCCATGCTTCTATTGCAGTTCTTGTTTGCGTTGGATTCATCATTTCTACAGCATTTTTCCTAATTTCGTGAATTGTTGGAGGATATAGACTTTCAATTATTGTTTTCTTTACTGCTTGTAAAACAAGTCTATAATCTAAATCTCCTAAGCATTCTTGCCATGTGTTTATCATCAATTGTTTTTGTGTAGAATCCTTTTTAGATATACTGTCATAATTACCAGCTAAAAGTGTTATTACCTGTACTGTTTCCTGTTTGTTCATCTTCTAATTTTGCCTCCTCCCATAATTGTTTGAAGTCACTCATTCCATTTGATTTTGCTGTTGTTTTTTGTTTTACTTTATCTATAACCCAGCTTAAAATTGCTCTGTAATCACTTTTATATTTCTTACCTGATGATCCTTTGTAGTTGTCTAGTGAAGTTATACATTGGTCTGCGAAATCCTTTCCATAAGTGCTAACTAATTTTTCATATTCAGCATTGGTCATAGATACAAATTCAGCAAAGTGTACTTTTTCTTCTTCCTTTTTCCCCTGAGAACCCCTTTTTCTATTATTTTTATTTAAAGTTATATTTATATTTTCATTTACATTTTCATTTTCCATATGTTCTTTATATGAATTACATATGTTTTTCATATCTTCTTCATATGTTTCTTTTTCTTCTTTTTTCTTTCTGTTATTTCTTCTACTTTCAGAATATGCTTTTCTCTTATTAGATTCATATTCTAATCTTTCATTATAGTAATTGCCTTCTTCATCTTTTATGAATTTGGAGAAAATATCTTCATTATATGTTTTACATATATTCAACATATCTTTTTCTTTTAAGTGTCCTTTTTGATGTTGTAAACATAGTAACTTTATATATTGACCTATTTCTTCATCTGTCATTAACATTGTTCCAGATAAGAAATCACTACTATAAAATAAAAACGCCGGGTCTTTCATTGTTTTCTCCTTTCGTATAATACAAGGGATAAAACATTGTTACGCCTTATCCCTTGTTGTTTGATTTTCCAAATCTCTCTATAAATTCTTCTTTTGTTTTCTTGTAATAACTTGTCCATGCTTTTTCTGCCATTCTCTTTAATTGTCCATTTAATTTATCTCCATTCTTACCATGTACTCCATTCGTTCCACGATGGCTTTCTCTTGTTAAAAATACTATCAAGCCATCATTTATACTCTTTTGTCTGTAAGCCTTTGAAAAATAAACCTCATGCCTTTCGCAATATATTTCTGTCCTTACTGTGCTATATAATTTGCTTTTTGGCATTATGCAGAAATCTTTCTCGTGTTTTTTCAGTCTATTTAATGTCTTGTTATGCTCACTTTTTGGAACAGGATGGAAACTTTGGCTTAAATCAGTTACTATCATTGCTAATTCTCCATTATCAAATTTGCTTTTAAATCTTCTCTAGCACACTTGTATAAACTCCTACAGTCTATATGCATTTCTTGTAAATTTCTATAATGTTGATATGCCCATTGTTGAAAATCGGTTTTGCTTAATCCATTTTCTTTAGCTATAATAGATGCATTACTTTGTATTTCACACCATCTTTGTGCTAATATAAGTGCTAGAGTTGATATGCTATGTAATTCTTCTAAATCTTCTACTCTTTTGCTTTTGTATCTACTAAATAAATCTCTAAATTGTTTGCAATCTTCTTGACATATTTCTTCAAATTGACTTTTCATATTCCACCTATTCTGCTAATTTTTTATTATTATTTTTCAATGCATTTTCTATTGTTGAATAATCTTTAACCTCTAATATTTTTGGTAAATTACCTATTCTTGATTTTTTTACAATCGCTTTTGTTTCTTCACCTGTTTTTTCTAATTGAATTACTATATCCATTAAATATTCCACTATGTCTAATGCATCATATGTAAGACCGACTGGTTGCATTTTTCCATCTTTTGTATCCCACACATTTTTAGCTCTTGCTACTAATATCAAGTTCATAGGAACATCTTTCAATTGATTCAAAACTGTTCTTGCCATCTCTCTACGATATGCATACCATTTTGTTTTTTGTAATTGATTTAATTCTCCTACTTTTTTTCCTATTATTTGCTCATATTTTTTAGCACTTACATCTTCTATACAGTCTAGTAAATCTGTCACAGGGTCTACTACTAAGGTTTTTCTATCAGGATATTCTCCTTTCAAAATTTCTTCTATCAAGTTTACTGTTAATGAAGCAGGATTACCCGCTCTACTATTTGTTTTGTCTACCTCCGCCTTATAAAAATCAAACTGCTCTGCATATAGCCTTGTACTTCCTTCTAAGTCTATTACGATTGGACTCGGAGAAGATAATGCAAATCTACTCTTGCCACTTCCACTTTCTCCCCAAACCATTATTTTTAAATTAACATCATCTAATGTAGCTTTTTTTGCTAATCCCATTTTAATATCCTCCATTTAATCTTCTTTTAAATTCTTCTTTAAGTTCTTTATCTTTTATGTATATATTGTCTTTTTCTTTGTCTAATATTGCTCTTTCATACACAAGTTGTTCGAATGTATATCCTTTTATTATTTCAGAGTATTTGTTTTCTTCCATTGTTCTCTCTCCTTTTCTTTTAACCATTCATCATCTAACTCGCACTCTTCATTTATTAATGCGAATATATCTCCGTCATCGTCCATTTTTATTGTTCCTTTCCACAATTTCTGCAAAATTTATCTTTTAGATCCACTACTTGTCCACATCCTATGCAACATTTTTGATTTACTTTTCTTAAAATTACATCATGTCCTTTTAAGCTAATTTCTATTAAGTCTCCTTCTTCAATTCCCAAGTTTTTTCTTAGCTCTTTTGGTATTACAACTCTACCAAGTTCATCAACTTTTCTTGATATTCCTGTTATTTTTTCCATTTTACATTCCTTCCCTTGCTCTCTTTGGAAAATTGTGCTATAATATCCAAAGAGAGTATTTATATAAATATTTTTGTTTTGAGTTATTTTTGCGGAGTGGTATTTGTAAAAATAACTCTTTTTATTTTGTCTACTGTTTCGTAATACATTTCATGTGTTCTATCTGCTCTTTTTAAGATATTTTCAATTTCATTTAGCTTTCTATAATGAGTTACTGCTCTTTGTTCTGCATTTTCCCATCCTTCTCTTAATTGTTTCTTTGTTTCCATTCTTCTCACTTCCTTCCTAAATATTTTTTAATATGTATACAATGCTAATTCCTAGCAATACATAAACTAAATTCATTATTGCATTTATTGTTACTATTTTTGATAATGTTTCTGCTATCGTCCATATTACAAATATAAATGCTAATGCTATGATCCAAAATATAATTCCTCTTATTGTATTTTTCATTTGTTTATCAACTCCTTTCTATTAAAATCTTTTGTAATAATTGTATTGTTGTTTCTGCTTCAATCCTTTTCTTTTTTTCTTTTTCGAATAATTCTTTGGGAACAGAATCACTATCAGTTGCTATTTTGTAATATCCACCCTCTGTCATAAAATGTTTTAGTTGATTTGTTCTACACAATCGTTTAACCTCTTCAACTCCAATTCCAGATTGTCTGCTATATTCCTCAGCAGAGACATACTTAGGTATTGACATCTATATCACCTCTTTTTTCTATCACAGGAACTATGTTATTTTTCTTTAATAACTCATATAAAAACAATCTGCCTTTTTGTGTCCACTTAGTATTCATTGTTACATCTTTTCTTCCATCTGAATGTGTATATTCAACCGTTTCACTATGTGTATATCCGCAATTATGATAGTTACTATATAAAAACCATTGATGTCCTTGTTTATACTGTACTTTTAATTCATGTAATTTTTTATTAAATGCTTTTGCAGACATTCCATAATCTTTAGCTATTGCTGTTATAGTTACTAATGCTTTACTTTGTAAGATTTGGTCTAAGTAATCTGCTTTAGGTTTTAATTCTCCAATTAGTTGTTTTTGTTGTGTATTTTCTAACTGTAAAACATTCAATTTACTTTCTGCTATTTTTAATGCTCTAGCCATTATTTTTTCTGGACTGTTAAAATCTTTTTCTACTTGTATAAAGTATTGTCTTACCTTTTTACCATTTTCATTTCTTTGTATCATTGCAATTTCTTTTGCCATATCTAATTTAATTGCATGGTCATTATATGCTGTTTCATTTCCTTGAGCTGTTACTCTTTTTTGAGTAATAGTACAATAGTCCTGATTTTCTATAAATCCGTAATCTTTCATTCTATTAAACCAATCATTGTATCTTGTACTTACTCCTAATGCTTTATATAATTCTCTGCCATTTACTATTGGCTCTTGATTTTCATTTACTTCTATTTTTATTAAATCTTTCATTTTGTCCTCCTCTTCTGAACAGTTTTACTGAACTTTAAAATTAAAAAAATTTTCTGGTTTCCTTCCTAGTATCTTAGAGATTCTATTTATGTGTGAAATTTTAGGCTCAGTTACTCCTATTTCAATATTATAATATGTAACCTTGCTCTTAAACCCTAGAAATCTAGCCATATCACTTATGGAATACCCTCTTTGTTTTCTTTCCTTTTTTAGCTCATCTGTATATACATATTTTGTTTTATTATTCATTTGCTCACCTCCTTGTTTTGTTTTACTGTACTTATTATATCAGTTTTTCTGAACTTGTCAAGTGCTATTTTAAAAAAAGTTCAGTTGTTCTGTTTAAAGCTTAGAGAGAGTAAGAAAAAAATTTTTTTCTTGTTTACTTTCACTGAACTATATGTTATAATGATTAAGAAAGAAAGGTGAATATTATGTCCAATATAAAAGAAAGAATTAAAGAGTTAAGAAAAGAGAAAAATTTAACTCAAGAAGAATTAGCAAAAAAGCTAGGACTTAATGCAAAATCTAATATTGCCAATTACGAAAGTGGAGCTAATGCACCTAGTGATGAAATAAAATTGAAAATGTGCGAATTATTTAATTGTAGCATGGATTATTTAATGGGAAAAAGCAATTATAAAAATGAAGATGACTATTTAAATAAGAATATTGACAACATAGCTGATACACTAGATAACATCGAGAAATTCTGTATCAAAGCTTTAGAAAATAACTTAGAAGTCATAGATTTTGATGCAATTGTATCTCAATTGACAACAAAAAATATACCTTTAAACTCATTAAAAAAACATATATCAAAATATATCCCTGCTACTTATCCAAAAGAATATGCTAATGAAGCTACTTCAATCATTTATGATTTATATATGTATAACAAAATGCAAAGTAAAGAAAGTAGTGATAAAATTGAATTAACTAATAAATATTACATGTGCCCTGTTTATGGTCAAATCAGTGCAGGACAACCTAACTGGGCAGAAGAATGCATAGAAGGAAGATTACCAATTGACCCTGATTTAATGGGTATAGTAAATCCTGAAGAACACTTTTTTTTAAGAGTTAATGGAGAAAGCATGAATAAAATTATTAAAAACGGTGCTTTTGCATTAATTCATAAGCAAGATATAGTTGAAGATGGAGAAATTGCAGCAGTTTTAGTTAATGGATATGATGCTACATTAAAGAAATTTACTAGACAAGGTGATATGATTATACTAGAACCACAATCAGATGATGAAAGTTTTAAAACACAAGTATATGACAAAACTACACCTATTAAAATATTAGGTAAATATGTTGGTAAAATGGAAATTAATAAATAAAAGGGGAATAAGATATGAACTTATTGAAAAATAAAAATAGTAACAACAATAAAATTATAAATATTATATTAAACATAGTTATTATAATATTACTTTTCTTCTTGTTTTGTGCTTTGTGTTCAATTGCAGTCCCTAAAGATGTACAACAATATTTAAATGAGATTAAAGATTTAAATTCGCAAATTGCTACTTTAAATGAAAAGGTTGAAAATACTGAAAAAGAACTTTCAGGTTTGACAGAAAATAATAAAACTCTAGAAGATGAAAATCAAAAATTAAAAGAAGAAAAAAATAATTTAGAAAATAAAAAGAATAACTTAGAAAGCGAAAAAAGCAACCTAGAAAATGAAAAGAATACTTTAGAAAACGAGAAAAATGAACTTAGCAAAAAATTAGAAGAAACACAAAAAGTTTCTTCTAGCAATTCTTCAACAGCCAGTGTACAATCTTCCAACAACTCTAGTGCGACTCAGAAGTCTATAAATAGCTCAGCTGTCAATTCTGATTCACAAGGATATACTGTTTATATAACTGATACTGGCAAAAAGTACCATAGAGGTAGTTGCTATTATTTAAAAAACAGCAAAACTTCTATAAATGTAAATACTGCAAAGTCTCGAGGATATACAGCTTGTTCTAGATGCAATCCATAAAAAAATAATTACTAAAGATAAGTATAAATACTTATCTTATTTTGTAGGAGGAAAAAATGGCAAAGAAAACTAACTTCGAATCTAATGGAAAAGAATATTTCAGAATAACAAAGACTATTGGACATAAAGCAGATGGAACACCTATAAGGAAACAATTCTATGGCACAGGAAAAAAAGAAGCTGAAGAAAAAGCCGAAGAATATATAAATAAAATCAAAAATGGTATGTCTTTAGATTTTGAAAATGTAACTGTAGATGAATTAATTTATAAATGGCTATTTCAAATAAAGAAAAATGAAGTTAAGCCATCTTCTTTCCAGTCGTATGAAGGAACATATAGAAACTATATAAAAGATTCAGACATATCTGGATTAAAAGTCTATAATACAAAATCTATTCAAATACAAGAATACTATAATAAACTAGGAAAGAATAAAACATACTCTCAAATAAATAAATTAAATAAGTTGCTAAAACAATTCTTTTCATATGCGGAACGTGAAGGTTTTATACTAAGAAATCCTTGCAACAATATAACTATTCCAAATAAAAGTGTTAAAAAAAGTGTTAAAGCTGACATTGAATATTTTAATGAAGATGAAATAAAACAATTAAAAGAAGCTTTTGCTGGTCATAAATTTGAGAATTTAATTTTAATGGCTCTTGGAACTGGATTAAGACAAGGCGAATTATTAGCATTAAAATGGGAAAATATTAATCTTGAAGAAAAATACTTAGAAGTAAAAGAAACAGTAAAAAAAGTATATATTTTTGATGACAATGGAAATAAACAATTAGAAACAATATATAATACTCCTAAAACGCAAAATTCAATTCGTAGAGTAGATTTACCTGATAAGCTAATAAATATGTTGTCTAATATGAAAAAAGAGTCAGAATTTGTTTTTAGCGAGAATGGAGAACCTGTTTCTGCTAAAACTCTATTTGGAAATTGGAAAAAAGTATTAAGTACTAGTGAAATACCATACAAAAAATTTCATAGTTTAAGACACACTTATGCTACTATGCTTTTATCTCACGGTGTAGATCTAAAAACAGTTCAAGACTTAATGGGGCATTCTGATATAACAATTACACAAATATATTTGCATGTATTACCTAAGACAAAAATTGATGCTGTAAATAGAATAAATAGCCTATTATAGTCAAACTAAAGTGTTAAAAAAGTGTTAAACGTAAAAATAGAGCATCAAGGTTATTCTTTGTAACCGTTGATACTCTAAGTTTATAATATATTGGTGACCCCTACGGGAATCGAACCCATGATTCCACCTTGAGAGGGTGGCGTCTTAACCGCTTGACCAAGGGGCCAAATAAATTTTACTTTATATTTATATCATACTTTCACTTACTGGTCAAGTGATTTAGCATATATTTTTCAAATTTTAAAAGCAATGCTATCCTCAAAATAACACTGCTTTTAATTTATTTTTTCTTTTTAAAGTCAACTACAATTGCATTTTCATTATCAAATTCGAAATTAGCATCTGTATTGTCAATTTGAACTGGATTGTATTCATCTTTTTCGTCAACAAAGTTTATATGTTTAGGGTCAAATTTTTGTTTTGCCTCATCATCTCCACCTTCAGTTGCAACTCCTGGTACAAACTTAGAGAAATTATAAATTTTCGTTGGTTGCTCCTCTTTGTATTTAGAAGCTATAAAATTAAACGTTCCTTCTCCTACTTGATAATTTCCTTTTTCTGTTTTCAATTTTACTGCCGCATGTTTAAATGCTAAATTTGCTAATTTATTTGCTTTAAAATAATTTGACCAGTCATATTTAACTCCTGAATATTTTGAATCATATTCTAACGTCTTCATGTCCATATTATTTCCATATTTCCACTCTCTTTTTAGCAAGAATTCTTTCTCCCACCACTCTAACTCGGTTGGTGTTCCATTTCCAACAAATATCTTACTTGCGCAGTTTGATAAAATTGTATCCTTGTATTTCATTTCTGGTGCATTTGCCTCTAATTGTGCGAGATTTTGTGCAGTTATTACAGTTGCAACTTTATATTTACGATATAATGTAAATATTGCTTCTGTATCTTTACATATGAAATCTGGGAATTCATCAATATATAAGAAATTAGGAATTCTACTATTCTCATTTCCAATTCTTCTTAATACTGAATTTTGCATTGATAATATAAAAAATAGTCCAAATGCTTTATGTGTAGTTCTTCCTAAATCACCTCTACGAGTACATACTAATGTAACTTCACCATTTTTTAAAGCTTTATCAAAATCCAGATTATTATTTCTATTACACAATATATTTTTTACTCCTGGTAATCTTAACAAATTATCTAATTGTGCTACTGCTAAATATATATCCTTTTCTGTTTCTTGCCTTGCAGTACTATTAGTATAAAAATTCTTTTTAAAATATCTTATTTGTCCACTATATTTTTCTGCAAGTTCTTCATCAGTTCTCATTATTTCGCACATTTTTTCTACCAAATCAAAATTTGTAAGCATTTTTAATAAATCTTCTAAATTTGGAATTTTTCCACTATTCATTCTTGGATACATTTCTTTCAACATAATTGTTATATTTTCTACTGCTTGAATGATGAATTCTTCTCTATACATTTCTTCTTTTTCTAAATGATTACTTGAATACATTCCTTTTAAAACAGATGAAATTGTTATTGCTGTTTTTGCAGGATCATCATACACAAATGGATTTAATCCTATTGAATTTACATTTGACGGATCCACAATATTGTATTTAATATGATAATTTTTACATACACTAATTATTCTTGATACTGATTCATAATCAGGAGTAATTAATGTTAATCCAAGATTTCTATATACAATTTCGTCATCAAATGATGCTAATATCATTTTTTTCATGTATGCTTTATAAACTGCCTCTTTGCCTGCTACTGGAGTTATCATATTTAAATTAAAGTTTTCGTTTAAATACTCATTATCATATGGTTTGTTCAATACAGCAATCCCAGTTTTTAATGCTGTATATCCCATTTCTTTTGCATTTGCTATATAAAATGCTTTCTTTTCAATGTCTTTAGCCATCATTGGTTCCAATATTAGTGATGTTTTTCCTGAACCTGAACCACCACAAGCAAACAATGACTGATATCTAGCTTTTTCTGTAAGTACCATTTTAGCACCAGTTTCATAATCATTGCACATAAACATATCACATGTGAAAGGCCCATGCCCTGCTTTTGTATCAGCAAGACTTATTCCTTTAAAGTCCCAAATAGACCTTGATTGATCTTTACTATCAAGGATATCTAAGCGTATCCATTTATAAACCCCATAAAATGTTGTTAATGGTAAATATATTGCCACTGCTGTTAATGCAGGCTTAACTAATTCCGAAAAATCAGTAACCAATTCTGTATATCCTGGCAAAGATATTAAAAACAACCAAATTCCCCTATTAATCCACTGTGCAAACATTGATATTGCAACTATGTACAATGTTATAGCATATGTAAGAAATAGTGTAATCTTCATATTTTTAGATGTTGCGAATTCTGATGATGGTGAAAACAAATATGCAAACACTGGACAGGCTATTGCTAATGTATATCGAAATGGTCCCCAGTATGATACTGAAACACCTGTGAATACCATAAATAGAATTTCTACAACCCTATCAACTACTATATATAATGATATTAATGTTAATACATATGTTACAAATGTATTTCTACTTGCATTAAGTTTTTTTAAAAATTTATCTATTATTTTCATTATTTTTGTTCCTTTCTAGGCACAATTTTCTATACATATATATTATCCTACAAATTTGCTGAAATTACAAGTTATTTTGCCAAATTTATAAGAATAGTTCTAAAATAATACCAGCTATTACGCCTATTCCATATAACAGTCCTACAATACTGATATTTTCTTTTACATTTTTATTTGTTTTGAAAAGCACTAATAGTCCAACACCAGCATTAACAGCTACTCCTGAAATTAATATTGGCATTGAAATTACTTTTTCTATAAATAATTCAGTTAAAATCACTGACGAAGCACAATTTGGTATTAATCCTATTAATCCTGCTATAACAGGTCCTAATATCACATTATTGCTTATAAAATGTGATATTTTATCTTCGCCTATAAATTTAATTATTCCATTTAAAATAAGAGTGATTACAAATATAAAGATTGCAATATTTATAGCATGCTTTAATGCTGAACTAAAAATTCCTTTATCACAATGACAATGTTCATGTTCACATATTTCTTCAATTTTTTCTTCCTCTTCTTTTTTTATTACGTTTGCAACAAAATCAATTATAAAGCCTGCAACTATTCCTAGAAATAACTTTATTCCTAAAATAGTTAATATTGTAGCTATTGGAACAGATTCTGTAAGTAAAATTGGTAACATTTCATCTGAAGTTGCTAAATATACTGATATTAATGTTCCTAGTGAAATTACTCTTGCTGCATATAAATTGGTTGCCGAAACTGAAAAACCACATTGTGGAAAAATCCCAACCACTGCTCCAAACAGTGGTCCAAATCTTCCAGATTTTTTTATTGTTTCTCTTATTTTATTACTTGTTTTATGTTCTATATATTCCATTATCAAGTACGTTATAAACAAAAATGGTAATAATTTTAAAGTATCAATTGCCGTGTCTTGCAATACTTCTAATATATTTTGCATTTATATCCTCCTACTTATTCATACCATTCGAATGTCCAATTAAGAATTTTAACAAAATCTCCTTCTTTTATTCCTTGACGTTTTAATTCATCTTCAATTCCTAATGACTTCAAATTCTTTTGGAAATAATACATTGATTCATTATCATCTATATTAATTCTTCCCATAAGTCTATTTATTGCTTTTCCTTCAATTATAAACATATCATCTTCTTTTCTTACTGTAAATTCATTTTTGTCTTCTTCTAATGTATATACTACTTTTTCTTCTGGCTCAATGATATCTTCTTTTGGCAATGTTTTTAGCACTTCTGCAACATGACTTAATAATTGTTCAACACCTTCGCCTGTTACTCCTGAGATTTTATATATTTCTAATCCTTGTTCTTTTGCCAATTTTTCAAGTTTTTTGTAACCTGTATCGTCTTGCATTATATCTATTTTATTTGCTACAATTATTTGTTTTCTAGTGCTTAATTTTTCGCTATATTTTTTTAATTCTTCATTTATTGTGTTAAAATCTTGTATAGGGTCTCTTCCTTCTATTCCAGACACATCTATTACATGTAATAATAGTCTTGTTCTTTCTACATGTCTTAAAAACTGAATTCCTAATCCAATTCCTTCACTAGCCCCTTCTATAATCCCTGGAATATCAGCTATCACAAAGCTATCTCCATTTTTTGTTTTTACTACTCCGAGATTTGGTTCAATTGTTGTAAAGTGATAATTTGCTATTTTAGGCTTTGCATCTGTTACAACTGACAAAAACGTTGATTTTCCAACATTAGGGAATCCTAGTAATCCAACATCTGCTAACAGTTTTAATTCTAAGATTACTTCTTTTTCTTCTCCTTCTTCTCCTGCTTGTGCAAATCTTGGCACTTGCCTTGTCGCTGTTGCAAAATGAGAATTTCCTTTTCCTCCTCTTCCGCCTTTTAATACAAGTTCTTTTTGTCCTTCTTTTGAAAGATCTGCAACAATTTTTCCCGTCTCAGCATCTTTTATTATAGTTCCTATTGGAACATCAATATATAAATCTTCTCCTGACTTACCATATTTATTGCTTCCACTTCCATTTTCACCATTTTGTGCCTTAAATTTTTTGGTATATCTAAAGTCCACCAATGTATTAGCATTAGGGTCAACTTGAAAATAGATGCTTCCTCCTCTGCCTCCATCTCCACCGTCTGGTCCACCTGCTGCTACATATTTTTCTCTTCTAAATGTTATTGCACCATCTCCACCATTTCCTGATTTTATGGTTATTTTTGCATAATCTGTAAACATATTTCCTCCTTTTATTCAAAATAATCTAATTTCATAGCTTTTTTTACTTTTTTCATTGTTTCTTTTGCAGTTTGTCTTGCTTTTTCTGTACCTTTTATTAGTATTTCATCAACTAATTCTGGTCTTTCTTCATAATATTTTCTTTTTTCTCTTATTGGTTCTAATGTTGTATTTATATTTCTAGCTAATTGCTTTTTACATGCTACACATCCTCTTTTTCCTGCTCTACATTCTTCACATACTATTTTATATTCTTCAGGTTCTGTAAATAAATTATGATAATATGCAACCATACATACATCAGGATTTCCTAAGTCATCTTTTTTTATTCTTTTTGGGTCTGTTACTGCACTCATTACTTTTCTATTTACTTCCTCTTTCGGATCAGATAAGTATATTGCATTTCCTAATGATTTTCCCATTTTGTCATTTCCATCTAGACCTTTTATTCTTTTTTCTTTTGATAAAACTGCTTCTGGTTCTACTAAAACTTCTCCATATATACTGTTAAATTTTCTTACAATCTCTCTACATTGTTCTATTAATGGTAATTGATCTTCTCCAACAGGCACCACACTGCCTTCTAGTGCTGTTATATCTGCTGCTTGGCTTACTGGATATCCTAAAAATCCATATGTAACACTTTCTCCAAATACATCTCTTTTTTGCGCAATTTCTGTTTTTACTGTTGGATTTCTCTCTAATCTAGCTATTGTTACTAAATTAGAATAGAATACTGTTAATTCTGCAACCTCTGGTATCATTGACTGTATATATATTGTCGTTTTTTCTGGATCTA
>OGWV01000006.1_pt1 | contig 90765 bp, 96 predicted proteins | sample 1576081 | NCBI WGS metagenome assembly OGWV01 (sample SAMEA3541541, study PRJEB24748) | human gut metagenome | biome: human gut; feature: human-associated habitat; material: faeces | place: China | collected 2012 | reverse complement strand
GCAGGACGGCAAAAGCCACGCCGTCAGGATAGCCGCCGAAACTGCGGATCAACCAGACTAATAAGCCCGCCAGCGCGCCGAAAATAAGACGACCACGATTGGTCGTAGAAGCGGTAACCGGGTCAGTCAAAATAAAGAATGCGCCGAGCATGGTCGCACCAGACAGCAGATGAATTTGCGGTGCTGCCAGTGTTTCTGGTGAGAACAACCAGCCCAACGTTGCGCATAACGCCAGCGTTACTAAGAAGCTGAGGGGAATATGCCAGCGAATCGCTTTCTGCCATAGCAACCACAGGCCGCCAGCCAGCCAGGCGAGATTTACCCATTGCCAACCAGCGCCCGCCAGAATACCGCTGTAGATCGGATATTGCATAATCTGTTCAACCGAATGACCGGCACGGACAGAGGTTTTAAATGTATCCAGCGGTGTCGCCTGACTAATGCCATCAATACCTAAGCGTAGTGTGTTCATATCACCACCACTGGCGGTATGTCCGCTGAAAATAACCTGTATGGCGTCGATAAAACCAGGGATGTTGACCGCAATTTCATGTGGCGGTAACCAGCTGGTCATCTGCACCGGGAAGGAGATCAGTAAGACCACATAACCAATCATTGCCGGATTAAACGGGTTTTGCCCCAGACCGCCATACAACTGTTTAGCGATGATCACCGCAAACACCGTACCCAGCACGACCATCCACCATGGCGCGAGGGGGGGAATACTTACCGCCAGCAATAAGCCTGTCAGCAATGCTGAGTTATCTTTCAACGTTGCGGCTACCGACTGCTTGCGTAGTTTGAGTACGAGAGCTTCGGCTAACAGAGCACTAACCGATGCCAACAGGATCTGAACGAGAGTACCCCAACCAAAAAACCACAGTTGCGCTGCGATTCCTGGCACGGCTGCGAGCAACACCAACAGCATAATGCGCGATGTCTGGCGCTGGTTATGGGTATAAGGGGAGCTAGCTATTCTGAATACCATTTAGTCCTCGTTTACAACCTTCTGCTGGGCGGCTTTTTTGGCCTGAGCGCGGGCAATAGCCGCGGCAACTGCCGCTTTGCGCGGATCAACCTGTTCTTCTGGTTCTGCGTTAGTCTGTTGCTGTTCCAGCTTGCGCGCTTTGGCACGGGCAATAGCGGCTTCGACGGCGGCTTTGCGCGGATCGACCTGTTCTTCTGGTTCCGCATTAGCCTGTTGCTGTTCCAGCTTGCGCGCTTTGGCGCGGGCGATAGCTGCTTCAACGGCAGTTTTACGTGGATCAGCAACGGTTGCTGCGTCGTTAGTTTGCTGCAGTTCTGCCTGTTTCGCTCTGGCTTGCGCTTTACGGGCTTCCCGTGCTGCAATAATTGCACTGTTATCCGGGCGTTCGCCCGCTTTAATCACAATAGGCTGTGTAGCCTGGGCCTGTTTCTCTTTCACCCGCGCCAGAGCGGCAGCAATCGCATCTTTATCTTTGGCTGCAGGTTGAACGGCTGCGCTCTTATGTCGTTCAAGGCGAGCCGCTTTTTCGCGCTCCAGACGAGCCTGGCGCGCTTCGAAACGCGCTTTGGCTTCTGCGGCGCGCTTTTCTTCCTGACGAATAGCCGCAATTTCAGCTTTTTCCTGACGGAAATATTGCACCAGGGGAATATTGCTCGGGCAAACCCACGCGCAAGCCCCACATTCAATGCAATCAGCAATGTTATGCGTGGTAGCTTTATCGTGTTGCTGACCTTTGCTGAACCAGTACAACTGTTGCGGCAAAAGATCCGCAGGGCAGGCGTCAGCACAGGCGCTACACCGGATGCAGCTTTGTTCTTCCTGTGGTTCGGCAAGTTCATTGGCAGAGGGAGCCAACAGACAGTTGGTAATCTTTACGACCGGGACATCCAGCCATGGCAAGGTAAAGCCCATTAGCGGGCCACCCATAATCACCATTTGATCGGCAGAGGGGCAGAATCCGGCATCATTCAATAAATGACGCACTGGCGTCCCCAGCCGTGCCCAGACGTTGCCCGGGCGAGCGATTGCTTCGCCAGTCAGGGTTACAACACGCTCGGTAATCGGCTCGCCATCAATAACGGCACGTTTCACTGCATAAGCAGTGCCGACGTTTTGCATTAATACGCCGATATCGGATGAACGCCCGCCATGTGGAACCTGCTTCCCGGTCAGAATGTAGGTTAATTGTTTAGCACCGCCAGAAGGATATTTGGTTGGAATCACCCGCAGAGAAATATCGTTAGAGTCCGCCAGCACCGCGCGCAGCATGGAAATCGCCTGCGGTTTGTTATCTTCAATGCCGATAAGAATTTCGCGTGGCTGCAGAATATGCGCAAGAATGCGAATACCCTCTACGACCTGAGCCGCGCAATCCTGCATCAAACGGTCATCGGCGGTAATGTACGGCTCGCACTCAGCCGCGTTGATAATCAACGTTTCAATCTTATCTCCGCCACCCTGCAATTTAACGCCTGTCGGGAATCCTGCACCGCCCAGCCCGGCTACACCAAACTGATGTATGCGCTCGATTAACTCTTCGCGACTGCGAGTGCGATAATCGGCCCAGCCGTCGCGCGGGATCCAGCAGTCTTCACCATCGGCATCAATAATCACGCTTAATTCAGCTAAAGCTGAAGGATGAGCCGTAGAGTGGGGCGCAATAGCCGTAACGGTACCCGAGGTGGGCGCGTGAACAGGCAGCATTTTGCCGCGACCACGGGTAAGCGGCTGGCCGCGCAATACTTTATCGCCGACGCTAACGCACAACTCACCTTCAGCGCCAATATGCTGTTTCAGTGGAATAACAAAACGCTGCGCCAGTGGTACCTGGCGCAGGGGTGTACCGTTGGACTGGGTTTTCATCTCCGGTGGATGGATGCCGCCGTTGAAATCCCAGATTTTATTTTTTCTGAATGCAGAGAATAACTTAAGCATGGTGTTCCACGGGAATGATACGCACGGGAATGGTGTTCAGATCCCATTTCCAGGAGTCAGGTGTTTCTGCGACCGGTTGCAACGAGATGCAGTGCGTCGGGCACGGATCAACACATAAATTGCAGCCCGTACAGAGATCACTCATTACCGTATGCATGGCACGGGTAGCGCCAACGATGGCGTCTACCGGACAAGCCTGAATACATTTAGTGCAGCCAATACAGTTATTTTCATCAATAACCGCCACCATCCGCGCAGGCGTTAGCTCTTGCGCTTCGCCATCCAGCGGCTGCGGCTCGACATTAAGCAACTCGGCAATTTTTAGCATCACAGCTTCGCCACCTGGGGCGCAACGGTTGATTTTTTCACCGTTACAGCTGATGGCTTCCGCGTAGGGGCGACAGCCGGGATAACCGCACTGACCACACTGGCTCTGCGGTAAGATTTCGTCAATTTTCTCAACGACCGGATCGTCTTCCACCGCAAAACGGCGGGAGGCATAACCCAGAATGGCGCCAAACGCCAGGCCCAGCAGGCTCACGGCGGCAACGGCAATCCAGATAGCATTCATTACAACTTCACCAAACCACTAAAGCCCATAAAGGCCAGAGACATAAGACCTGCGGTAATTAACGCAATGGCATTACCGCGAAAAGGTGCCGGGACATCAGCCACAGCAAGGCGTTCGCGGATGGCGGCGAAGAGCACCATCACCAGCGAGAAACCGACAGCGGCGGAAAAACCGTACAGCGCCGACTGCAAGAAATTGTGCCCGAGATTGATATTCAGCAACGCCACGCCGAGCACTGCACAGTTGGTGGTGATAAGCGGCAAAAAAATCCCCAGCAGACGGTAAAGCACCGGGCTGGTTTTGCGCACCACCATCTCGGTGAACTGCACGACCACAGCAATCACCAGAATAAATGCCAGGGTGCGCAGGTAAATCAGATTAAGTGGGATCAAAATCCACGTATCGATAAGCCAGGCGCAAATAGACGCCAGCGTCATCACAAACGTTGTTGCCAGCCCCATGCCCATCGCGGTTTCCAGTTTTTTGGAAACCCCCATAAACGGACAGAGACCGAGAAACTTGACCAGTACAAAGTTATTGACCAGTACAGTTCCGACAAACAGTAACAGGTAGTCAGTCATTTTTCGGCCTGAAATAAAAAAGCCGCCTATTATCCGTTAATCCAGAGCAGGCGACAACAGGTTAACTGTAAGGTTATTACGGATTCACAAACGTCGCTTTTACCCGCGACGAGCGTTTGAAATAGGGGACGATCAATGCGGTTGCCAACAAAGTAAACAGCAACTGGCGAACGGCTATGCCATCTTCCACGGGTGAAAAAGCGAATGCTTTTACTGCCAGCAATACGGAAATAAGCAGCCAGATAATATAGTGTTTAGGAACACAACGCCGACGTTTAAAGAAAGCGATGGTCAACCACAGTGTGTAATACCACATGGCGATAGCGGTAATAAAAGAAACGCCCCATAAGATTTGTGTCGTCAGTGCTTGTCCGCCGAGCGTTTGAAATGTTTGCGGAGAAGATAACGCAGCGGTATACAGCAACAACGCCAGCGTCGTACTCAACAGAGCGACTAAAAGCCAGGCCAACGGGCCAAGCAACCAGCCTCCAATACGTTGTGGCGTTGTGGTGGTCATAGGTTCTCCAGAATAGCGACGCAAACAGGCAAATCTAATTTTAGGGGCGTTATTATAAGGCTTTTATAACCGATCGCTACTTTCTTTATTGGACATAGTGCCAGACGGACTTCGGTACCTGGCCGAGGTCAAACAAACGCCCGCCAGAAACCAGCTCTGCGCGACGGTGATCGGCAGCACGATACATATTGATCAGTTCCTGATCGTCCGTCAGGGTGTAATTAAGATGGTCGTAGAGTTTTTCCAGACTTTCGAGTGAACTGATTTTGCGAAATTTTAATAAGTAGTCCTGAACAGTCATAAAAGGTCCATAAAATAATTAATACCAAAGGGGTAGGTATTATTAGTGATGATAAAATTTCACCAAAAGTGAACGCTTGTGTTATTACAATAATAAGAATGCGCTGATGGCAAATATTCAGGGATGAAAAACTGCTCTGAAAAGAGTAACGCGCTTTACTATCCCTGACAATCACCAACAACATCGAACAAGATAATAAATTCCTGGTTTAATATCCGACAAGTGAAAACATGCACCCGGACGGGCAGCATGTCGCTCCACAAGTGCAGAGCTTACTTGTGTTGTACCGAAGCACTCTGTTCAGGTGGCTGATAGTTGTCAATGTGACTCGCCACGCCAAGAAGAATGACTGAAACGACAAGAACGATCCAACCTGTTAATTCAATAAGACGATTCATTACAGCCCACATCTCTCTTGATTGATCCATTAACTTCAGGGGGTAAATGTTACTTAGCAATAATAGCTCCAGCAAGATTTTTACTGAGGTTTTTGCGATATTTAGCTTTTGTCGTTGGAAAATTCGCTATTTTTTTGACTTAAGTTAAACAACATCCCTTATTGCTGGCAGGTTATTAAACTGTTGAGCGTGGGTAAAGGATAGTGTCAAATAGCCATCATACTTCAATGAGAGGCAATGACATGAGCGACAACATCCGTGTTGGGTTGATTGGGTATGGTTATGCGAGCAAAACCTTCCATGCGCCCCTGATTGCGGGCACGCCCGGGCTGGAACTGGCGGTAATCTCCAGCAGTGATGAAACAAAAGTAAAAGCCGACTGGCCAACGGTTACGGTTGTCTCTGAGCCGAAGCATCTGTTTAACGATCCCAACATAGACCTGATTGTCATTCCTACACCCAACGATACCCATTTCCCGTTAGCCAAAGCGGCGCTTGAGGCGGGTAAACATGTGGTCGTTGATAAACCCTTTACCGTGACACTGTCACAAGCGCGAGAGCTGGATGCGCTGGCAAAAAGCCTGGGGCGTGTGCTGTCTGTATTCCATAACCGTCGCTGGGATAGCGATTTCTTGACGCTAAAAGGTTTACTCGCGGAAGGCGTGCTGGGTGAAGTTGCTTACTTTGAGTCTCATTTTGACCGCTTCCGTCCGCAGGTGCGCGATCGTTGGCGTGAACAGGGCGGCCCAGGCAGCGGTATCTGGTACGATTTAGCACCACATCTTCTTGATCAGGCCATTACGCTTTTTGGTTTACCGGTCAGCATGACGGTAGATTTGGCACAGTTACGGCCCGGAGCGCAGTCGACCGATTATTTCCACGCCATCTTGTCCTATCCACAGCGGCGAGTCATTTTACACGGTACCATGCTGGCAGCCGCTGAGTCAGCACGGTATATCGTGCATGGATCCCGAGGCAGTTATGTGAAATATGGCCTCGATCCACAGGAAGAACGTCTGAAAAATGGCGAGCGTCTACCGCAGGAAGACTGGGGCTACGATATGCGTGATGGCGTACTTACCCGCGTGGAAGGTGAGGAACGTGTCGAAGAAACGCTGTTGACGGTGCCTGGGAATTATCCGGCTTACTATGCGGCTATTCGTGATGCGTTAAATGGCGATGGTGAAAATCCGGTTCCGGCAAGCCAGGCAATCCAGGTAATGGAGTTGATTGAGCTGGGCATCGAATCCGCCAAACATCGCGCGACTTTGTGCCTTGCATGAAAAATGGATGGTGCAATTTGCACCATCCATTTTGTTACTTCGCGGCGACTTTTTCTCGCAGTGCGCGTTTTTCCTCAGCGCTGAGGAAAGCCATTTCCAGACCATTAATCTGTGCCTGGCGGATTTGCTCGCGGGATAACCCAGCAGCTGGCGCGGCAACGGTATATTCGTGAATGATATCCACTCCCTGTACGCCGGGATCGTCAGTGTTAATGCTGGCACGAATGCCATGCTCAAGGAACGTTTTCAGCGGATGTGCAGCCAGCTCTGCTACGGTGCTGGTCTGAATATTGGAGGTCAGACAGGATTCAATACCAATTTGTTGCTCGGCGAGAAAATCCATCAGCGCCCGATCTTCAATGGCTTTTACGCCATGTCCAATACGCTCCGCACCCAGTTCACGAATCGCCTGCCAGATGCTTTCCGGCCCGGCAGCTTCGCCTGCATGGACGGTAATATGCCAGCCCGCATCACGCGCGCGGTTGAAGTGAGAAAGGAACAGACTTCCCGGGAAACCAAGTTCATCACCGGCTAAATCAAGTGCGGTAATCTGGTCACGGTGGGCTAAAAAGGCCTCCAGCTCTTGCTGACAGGCGGCTTCGCCGAAGGTCCGGCTCATAATGCCGATAAGCTTCGCCTGCACACCAAAGGTGCGGCAACCTTCACGTACGCCATCGATCACCGCTTCGACAACACCCGCTACAGGCAGCTGATGTGCCATTGCCATGTAGCCTGGTGAAAAACGCAGCTCGACATAGTGCAGGCCGTGACGGGCTGCATCTTCAATGTTTTCAAATGCCACGCGGCGACAGGCATCAAGAGAGGCGAGAACTTTAACGCCCCAGTCAAGTTTGGTCAGAAAGCTCACCAGATCGGGTTCGTTGGCAATGACCTGAACGTGGGGAATCAGTGTTTCCAGGGATTGTGCAGGAAGCGAGATATTATACTGGCGGCCAAGTTCAAGAATGGTCTGGGGACGAATGTTGCCATCAAGGTGGCGATGGATATCAGTTAATGGCAGGGTGGTATCAATCATGGTCGCACTCTTTTTCTGAATATAAAAGTGCGCACCATTATAAAAACAAAGCAGGGTAAAAATCCACGATTGCGCAACGATTTTTTACGTTGCGCAATTGGGGTTAGCGAACAGCGCGGATGGCGTTTATTAATCCAGCCACACCTTTTTCCAGTTTCGAACGTGGGCAGCCGGCATTGAGACGGACAAAACCACGACCTTCTTCACCATAGGTATACCCCGGCATGATCGCGACTTTTTCTTGCTCGATAAGCGCTTTTTGCAACGCGTTGTCGTCAATATTCAACGGACGTAGATCAAGCCAGGCCAGATAAGTGGATTGCGGGATCTGCCAGTTGAGTTCAGGAAACGCGGCGTTCATTTTATCTGAGATATACGTCAGGTTATCTTTCAGATAGACTCGTAAGGCATCCAGCCACGGTGCACCTTGCTGATAGGCGGCGATATGGGCAGTTAACGCCAGTACCGAAGGGGAAGAAAGCCCATCACGTCCTTTCAGTGCCGATAAATAGGCATCACGGCTGCTGCTATTTTCTATAATCCCGTAAGCACCGGTCAGCGCGGGAATATTGAAACTTTTCGAGCCCGACGTCAGCAACGCCCAGTCTCCCCGCGCCACATTACTCCAGGGAATATGCGGCTGCTCGCCCCAGACCATATCCATATGGATTTCATCGGAAATAACCCGCACACCATGACGCTCGCACAGGTCAGCCATGATCTCCAGCTCATCGCACGTCCACACTTTCCCGGTAGGATTCTGTGGGCTACACAGGAGCATAATTTTACATTCTGGTTTCGCCAACACGGCTTCCAGCTTGCCCATATCGCAAAACCAGTCGTCAGCCTGCTTCTCTAAAGCAACGGGCATTACTGTGCGCTGGTTACCTTCAATGGCCTTGTAAAATGCGTCATAGGCGGGCGTGTGGATCACCACGCCTTCACCTGTTTCAGACCACTGACGAATCAGTTCTGAAACCATATAGATGACAGAAGGGCCATACACCACCGTCTGCGTATCAATTGCGGTGTAATGCTGGGTGGAAAACCAGTGGGCAATAGCCGCGAGAAACTCATCGTTTTTCCAGCGGCTGTAGCCAAATACGCCGTGCATCAGGCGCTGATTCAGCGCCTCGATAATGCAGGGGGCAGTGGCAAAATCCATGTCTGAAATCGTGAACGGTAACAGGTCAGCAGTGCCGAAACGGTCAGCGACATAATCCCACTGTGTACACCATGTGCCATGACGATCCACGACCTTTGAAAAATCGAACATATCTTATCCTTATGCCTGGACAGTATGCATCAGACCGGCCATTTCATCTTTTACTGACTGAACTTGTGGCCCGATAACAACCTGCAGGTTATGTTGATTAAGTTGTACTACGCCAATTGCCCGATTGTCCTTCAGTGCCTGCACATTAACAAGCGACATATCTTTCACAGACAAACGCAGACGGGTAATGCAGTTATCGAGGCTGACAATATTGTCGGCACCGCCTAATGCTTCGAGGATTGCAGGAACGTTGTAACCTGATTTACCCGGCGCACCGGCAACGGCTTTTTCGATTGAGCTGGCAACTTCGCTATCGCGCCCCGGGGTTTTCAGATTGAAGCGGGTGATAGCGAAACGGAAGATGACGTAGTAAACGACAAACCAGATTGCCGCCACCACTGGCACCATGTACCACTTGGTTGACAGACCATGCAAAATACCGAACACCACGAAGTCGATGATATTGCCGTCGGTATTACCGATGGTGACGCCGAGCACAGACATGACAGTGAAGCCGAGGCCGGTTAACAGCGCGTGGATGACATACAGAACTGGCGCCACGAACAGGAACAGGAATTCCAGCGGTTCGGTCGTGCCGCCAACGACACAGGCGATCAGGCCAGAAATCAGCAGACCTTTAATTTTATGGCGATTTTCCGGGCGCGCGCAGTGATACATAGCTAACGCTGCACCTGGCAGACCGCCGAGAAACGCAGGCATTTTACCTTGCGAAAGGAAACGCGTGGCGCTTTCAGAAAAACCGTGAGTGGTCGGGCAACTCAATTGCGCCTGGAAGATGGTCAGTGCGCCGCTGACGGTTTGACCGCAGACTTCCTGCGTGCCGCCTGCGTCGGTAAAGCGAATTAATGCCACCAGAATGTGATGCAGACCAAACGGCAACAGCAGACGTTCACCGGTACCAAACAGCATCGGTCCGAAATCACCCGCGCTGTTTATCATATGGCCCAAGCCGCTAATACCCATGGCGAAAATCGGCCAGACTAATGGAATCACCAGGCCGATAAGGCCCATCACCAGCGAGGAGATAATTGGTACGAAGCGCGTACCGCCGAAGAATGCCAGCGCATCCGGCAGGCGGATATTATGGAAACGCTCATGCAGCATCCAGACGATAATACCGGCGATCACCGCACCGAGGATCCCGGTATCGATCGACTGGATCCCAAGAATGCTCTGGATGTTATTGGCTTTCAGAACCGCGGCATCCGTGGTTGGCATAATGCCTTTATTGGTCAACCAGAAGTTTACCGCGAGGTTCATTACCGCATAACCGACGAAGCCAGCGAATGCCGCTACGCCTTTATTTTCGCGTGCCAGGCCCAGCGGGATGGCGATACAGAACATGACAGGCAGGAAACTAAAAGCAAACGAGCCAATCTTACTCATCCAGGTAAAGATAGCCTGCAACACGGGGTTGCCCAGGACCGGGATCAGGGTTATGACATCATGGCTGCTAAGAGAACTACCAATGCCGAGCATAATGCCGCAGAACGACAATAATGCCACGGGTAACATGAAGGTTTTGCCTAACTGCTGGAAGAACTCCCACAGCGTGACTTTCGGTGCTGTTTTCGCCGTCATAAAACGACTCCTCGTAGAGAACAATCTGGATTCAGTAAATTGCGCGAGAAGATAAAACGTTTTATCAAATTTTAGTGAGGCATAAATCACATTACGCAACGATAATAGCGGGTATAAGATAAATAAAAGGTAAAACGTTTTATCTGTCACATAATCAGGGAGTAGGTCATCTGCATGGCTACCGCCAAAAAAATAACCATTCATGATGTTGCGCTGGCTGCGGGCGTGTCGGTAAGTACCGTTTCGCTGGTGCTTAGTGGCAAAGGGCGAATCTCTACCGCCACAGGAGAACGCGTTAACGCCGCCATTGAAGAGCTGGGATTTGTGCGCAATCGCCAGGCGTCGGCGCTGCGCGGCGGGCAAAGCGGCGTCATTGGTTTGATCGTCCGTGATTTATCTGCGCCGTTTTACGCCGAATTGACGGCCGGATTGACGGAAGCTCTGGAAGCGCAGGGACGGATGGTTTTTTTGCTTCACGGCGGTAAAGACGGCGAGCAGCTGGCACAGCGGTTTTCACTGTTACTGAATCAGGGTGTGGATGGTGTGGTAATTGCCGGGGCTGCAGGAAGCAGCGATGACCTGCGACGGATGGCAGAAGAAAAAGCTATCCCGGTGATTTTCGCTTCCCGTGCCAGTTATCTTGATGATGTTGATACGGTTCGCCCGGACAACATGCAGGCTGCACAGTTGTTGACGGAGCATCTCATTCGCAATGGGCATCAGCGGATCGCCTGGCTGGGAGGGCAAAGTTCCTCATTAACCCGTGCAGAACGGGTGGGGGGCTATTGTGCAACTCTACTAAAATTTGGCCTGCCGTTTCACAGCGATTGGGTGCTGGAGTGCACATCCAGCCAGAAGCAAGCCGCGGAAGCTATCACGGCGCTTTTACGTCATAACCCGACCATCAGTGCTGTGGTTTGCTATAACGAAACTATTGCGATGGGGGCATGGTTTGGTTTGCTCAAAGCAGGGCGGCAAAGCGGGGAAAGCGGAGTCGATCGTTACTTTGAGCAACAAGTTTCGCTGGCGGCATTTACCGATGCGACACCAACCACACTTGATGATATACCCGTTACCTGGGCCAGCACGCCTGCGCGGGAACTTGGTACCACACTTGCGGATCGCATGATGCAAAAAATCACCCATGAAGAGACGCATTCACGCAATCTTATTATTCCCGCCCGGCTCATTGCGGCGAAATAATCCTCTCTTTATCTGCTATACCTGGTAGTGTCCTTTCCTCAAGGTTAATGATAAAAAATGTGGCACACAGGCGGTGCCTTTTATTTTTACTGAAGTTCACAGGAGGTTTATGTGTTTAATTCTGACAACCTGAGACTCGACGGAAAATGCGCCATCATCACAGGTGCGGGTGCAGGTATTGGTAAAGAAATCGCCATTACATTCGCGACAGCTGGCGCATCTGTGGTGGTCAGTGATATTAACGCCGACGCAGCTAACCATGTTGTAGACGAAATTCAACAACTGGGTGGTCAGGCATTTGCCTGCCGTTGTGATATTACTTCCGAACAGGAACTCTCTGCACTGGCAGACTTTGCCGTCAGTAAGCTGGGTAAAGTTGATATCCTGGTTAACAACGCCGGTGGCGGTGGTCCTAAACCGTTTGATATGCCAATGGCAGATTTTCGCCGTGCTTATGAACTGAATGTGTTTTCTTTTTTCCATCTGTCACAACTTGTTGCGCCAGAAATGGAAAAAAATGGCGGTGGCGTTATTCTGACCATCACTTCTATGGCGGCAGAAAATAAAAATATAAACATGACTTCCTATGCATCATCTAAAGCTGCGGCCAGTCATCTGGTCAGAAATATGGCATTTGACCTGGGTGAAAAAAATATTCGGGTGAATGGCATTGCGCCGGGGGCAATATTAACCGATGCCCTGAAATCCGTTATTACACCAGAAATTGAACAAAAAATGTTACAGCACACGCCGATCAGACGTCTGGGCCAACCGCAAGATATTGCTAACGCGGCGCTGTTCCTTTGCTCGCCTGCAGCCAGCTGGGTAAGCGGACAAATTCTCACCGTCTCCGGTGGTGGGGTACAGGAGCTCAATTAATACACTAACGAACCGGTAAACAGCCGTATGTGTTGTTTACCGGGATAGCGTGTGCAATTCATCAACGTCTCTGCTAAACAACTGGCAGCCAAATCACGGCTATTGGTTAACCAATAGATGGATGAAAAGCATACGAATAGAGTGTGCCTTCGCACTATTCAACAGCAATGATAGGCGCTCACCTGACAACGCGGTAAACTAGTTATTCACGCTAACTATAATGGTTTAATGATGGATAACATGCAGACTGAAGCACAACCGACACGGACCCGGATCCTCAATGCTGCCAGAGAGATTTTTTCAGAAAATGGATTTCACAGTGCCTCGATGAAAGCCATCTGTAAATCCTGCGCCATTAGTCCCGGGACGCTCTATCACCATTTCATCTCCAAAGAAGCCTTGATTCAGGCGATTATCTTACAGGACCAGGAGAGGGCGCTGGCCCGTTTCCGGGAACCGATTGAAGGGATTCATTTTGTTGACTATATGGTCGAGTCTATTGTCTCTCTCACCCATGAAGCCTTTGGGCAACGGGCGCTGGTGGTCGAAATTATGGCGGAAGGGATGCGTAACCCACAGGTCGCCGCCATGCTTAAAAATAAGCATATGACGATCACTGAATTTGTTGCCCAGCGGATGCGTGATGCCCAGCAAAAAGGCGAGATAAGCCCAGACATCAACACGTCAATGACTTCACGTTTACTGCTGGATCTGACCTACGGTGTACTGGCCGATATCGAAGCGGAAGATCTGGCGCGTGAAGCGTCGTTTGCTCAGGGATTACGCGCGATGATTGGCGGTATCTTAACCGCATCCTGATCCTCTCATTTCGCGGGCTGGTGATAACTGTGCCCGCGTTTCATACTTTAATTTCCCTGTACAAAATACAATCTAGCCGGGATCGGAGAATTCCCCCCCAAAAATATTCACCGTAGCCATATGTCATGAGAGTTTATCGTTCCCAATATACTCGAACGAACGTTCGGTTGCTTATTTTATGGCTTCTGTCAACGCCGTTTTAAAGATTAATGCGATCAATATCACGCTGTGGGTATTGCAGTTTTTGGTTTTTTGATCGCGGTGTCAGTTCTTTTTATTTCCATTTCTCTTCCATGGGTTTCTCACAGATAACTGTGTGCAACACAGAATTGGTTAACTAATCAGATTAAAGGTTGACCAGTATTTTTATCTTAATGAGGAGTCCCTTATGTTACGTCCTGTAGAAACCCCAACCCGTGAAATCAAAAAACTCGACGGCCTGTGGGCATTCAGTCTGGATCGCGAAAACTGTGGAATTGATCAGCGTTGGTGGGAAAGCGCGTTACAAGAAAGCCGGGCAATTGCTGTGCCAGGCAGTTTTAACGATCAGTTCGCCGATGCAGATATTCGTAATTATGCGGGCAACGTCTGGTATCAGCGCGAAGTCTTTATACCGAAAGGTTGGGCAGGCCAGCGTATCGTGCTGCGTTTCGATGCGGTCACTCATTACGGCAAAGTGTGGGTCAATAATCAGGAAGTGATGGAGCATCAGGGCGGCTATACGCCATTTGGAGCCGATGTCACGCCGTATGTTATTGCCGGGAAAAGTGTACGTATCACCGTTTGTGTGAACAACGAACTGAACTGGCAGACTATCCCGCCGGGAATGGTGATTACCGACGAAAACGGCAAGAAAAAGCAGTCTTACTTCCATGATTTCTTTAACTATGCCGGGATCCATCGCAGCGTAATGCTCTACACCACGCCGAACACCTGGGTGGACGATATCACCGTGGTGACGCATGTCGCGCAAGACTGTAACCACGCGTCTGTTGACTGGCAGGTGGTGGCCAATGGTGATGTCAGCGTTGAACTGCGTGATGCGGATCAACAGGTGGTTGCAACTGGACAAGGCACTAGCGGGACTTTGCAAGTGGTGAATCCGCACCTCTGGCAACCGGGTGAAGGTTATCTCTATGAACTGTGCGTCACAGCCAAAAGCCAGACAGAGTGTGATATCTACCCGCTTCGCGTCGGCATCCGGTCAGTGGCAGTGAAGGGCGAACAGTTCCTGATTAACCACAAACCGTTCTACTTTACTGGCTTTGGTCGTCATGAAGATGCGGACTTGCGTGGCAAAGGATTCGATAACGTGCTGATGGTGCACGACCACGCATTAATGGACTGGATTGGGGCCAACTCCTACCGTACCTCGCATTACCCTTACGCTGAAGAGATGCTCGACTGGGCAGATGAACATGGCATCGTGGTGATTGATGAAACTGCTGCTGTCGGCTTTAACCTCTCTTTAGGCATTGGTTTCGAAGCGGGCAACAAGCTGAAAGAACTGTACAGCGAAGAGGCAGTCAACGGGGAAACTCAGCAAGCGCACTTACAGGCGATTAAAGAGCTGATAGCGCGTGACAAAAACCACCCAAGCGTGGTGATGTGGAGTATTGCCAACGAACCGGATACCCGTCCGCAAGGTGCACGGGAATATTTCGCGCCACTGGCGGAAGCAACGCGTAAACTCGACCCGACGCGTCCGATCACCTGCGTCAATGTAATGTTCTGCGACGCTCACACCGATACCATCAGCGATCTCTTTGATGTGCTGTGCCTGAACCGTTATTACGGATGGTATGTCCAAAGCGGCGATTTGGAAACGGCAGAGAAGGTACTGGAAAAAGAACTTCTGGCCTGGCAGGAGAAACTGCATCAGCCGATTATCATCACCGAATACGGCGTGGATACGTTAGCCGGGCTGCACTCAATGTACACCGACATGTGGAGTGAAGAGTATCAGTGTGCATGGCTGGATATGTATCACCGCGTCTTTGATCGCGTCAGCGCCGTCGTCGGTGAACAGGTATGGAATTTCGCCGATTTTGCGACCTCGCAAGGCATATTGCGCGTTGGCGGTAACAAGAAAGGGATCTTCACTCGCGACCGCAAACCGAAGTCGGCGGCTTTTCTGCTGCAAAAACGCTGGACTGGCATGAACTTCGGTGAAAAACCGCAGCAGGGAGGCAAACAATGAATCAACAACTCTCCTGGCGCACCATCGTCGGCTACAGCCTCGGTGACGTCGCCAATAACTTCGCCTTCGCAATGGGGGCTGAGTTACTACACCGACGTCGCTGGCGTCGGTGCCGCTGCGGCGGGCACCATGCTGTTACTGGTGCGGGTATTCGATGCCTTCGCCGACGTCTTTGCCGGACGAGTGGTGGACAGTGTGAATACCCGCTGGGGAAAATTCCGCCCGTTTTTACTCTTCGGTACTGCGCCGTTAATGATCTTCAGCGTGCTGGTATTCTGGGTGCCGACCGACTGGAGCCATGGTAGCAAAGTGGTGTATGCATATTTGACCTACATGGGCCTCGGGCTTTGCTACAGCCTGGTGAATATTCCTTATGGTTCACTTGCTACCGCGATGACCCAACAACCACAATCCCGCGCCCGTCTGGGCGCGGCTCGCGGGATTGCCGCTTCATTAACCTTTGTCTGCCTGGCATTTCTGATAGGACCGAGCATTAAGAACTCCAGCCCGGAAGAGATGGTGTCGGTATACCATTTCTGGACGATTGTGCTGGCGATTGCCGGAATGGTGCTTTACTTCATCTGCTTCAAATCGACGCGTGAGAATGTGGTACGTATCGTGGCGCAGCCGTCATTGAAGATCAGTCTGCAAACCCTGAAACGGAATCGCCCGCTGTTTATGTTGTGCATCGGTGCGCTGTGTGTGCTGATTTCGACCTTCGCGGTTAGCGCCTCGTCGTTGTTCTACGTGCGCTAAGTGTTAAATGATACCGGGCTGTTTACTGTGCTGGTACTGGTGCAAAACCTGGTCGGTACTGTGGCATCGGCACCGCTGGTGCCGGGGATGGTCGCGAGGATCGGTAAAAAGAATACCTTCCTGATTGGCGCTTTGCTGGGAACCTGCGGTTATCTGCTATTCTTCTGGGTTTCCGTCTGGTCACTGCCGGTGGCGTTGGTTGCGTTGGCCATCGCTTCAATTGGTCAGGGCGTTACTATGACTGTGATGTGGGCACTGGAAGCTGATACCGTAGAATACGGTGAATACCTGACCGGCGTGCGAATTGAAGGGCTCACCTATTCACTATTCTCATTTACCCGTAAATGCGGTCAGGCAATCGGAGGTTCAATTCCTGCCTTTATTTTGGGATTAAGCGGATATATCGCCAATCAGGTGCAAACGCCGGAAGTTATTATGGGCATCCGCACATCAATTGCCTTAGTACCTTGCGGATTTATGCTACTGGCATTCGTTATTATCTGGTTTTATCCGCTCACGGATAAAAAATTCAAAGAAATCGTGGTTGAAATTGATAATCGTAAAAAAGTGCAGCAGCAATTAATCAGCGATATCACTAATTAATATTCAATAAAAATAATCAGAACATCAAAGGTGCAACTATGAGAAAAATAGTGGCCATGGCCGTTATTTGCCTGACGGCTGCCTCTGGCCTTACCTCTGCTTATGCGGCGCAACTGGCTGACGATGAAGCGGGACTACGCATCAGACTGAAAAACGAATTGCGCAGGGCTGATAAGCCCAGTGCTGGCGCGGGAAGAGATATTTACGCATGGGTACAGGGAGGATTGCTCGATTTCAATAGTGGTTATTATTCCAATATTATTGGCGTTGAAGGCGGGGCGTATTATGTTTATAAATTAGGTGCTCGTGCTGATATGAGTACCCGGTGGTATCTTGATGGTGATAAAAGTTTTGGCTTTGCCCTAGGGGCAGTAAAAATAAAACCCAGTGAAAATAGCCTGCTTAAATTAGGTCGCTTCGGGACGGATTATAGTTACGGTAGCTTACCTTATCGTATTCCGTTAATGGCTGGCAGTTCGCAACGTACATTACCGACAGTTTCTGAAGGAGCATTAGGTTATTGGGCGTTAACGCCAAATATTGATCTGTGGGGAATGTGGCGTTCACGAGTATTTTTATGGACCGATTCAACAACCGGTATTCGTGATGAAGGGGTGTATAACAGCCAGACGGGAAAATACGATAAACATCGCGCACGTTCTTTTTTAGCCGCCAGTTGGCATGATGATACCAGTCGCTATTCTCTGGGGGGATCGGTACAGAAAGATGTTTCCAATCAGATACAAAGTATTCTCGAGAAAGGCATACCGCTCGACCCGAATTATACGTTGAAAGGGGAGTTGCTCGGCTTTTACGCGCAACTCGAAGGTTTAAGTCGTAATACCAGCCAGCCCAATGATACGGCGTTGGTTAGTGGACAAGTGACCTGGAATGCGCCGTGGGGAAGCGTATTTGGCAGTGGTGGTTATTTGCGCCATGCAATGAATGGTGCCGTGGTGGATACCGACATTGGCTATCCCTTTTCATTAAGTCTTGATCGTAACCGTGAAGGAATGCAGTCCTGGCAATTGGGCGTCAACTATCGTTTAACGCCGCAATTTACACTGACATTTGCACCGATTGTGACTCGCGGCTATGAATCCAGTAAACGAGATGTGCGGATTGAAGGCGCGGGTATCTTAGGTGGTATGAACTATCGGGTCAGCGAAGGGCCGTTACAAGGGATGAATTTCTTTCTTGCTGCCGATAAAGGGCGGGAAAAGCGCGATGGCAGTGCGCTGGGCGATCGCCTGAATTACTGGGATGTGAAAATGAGTATTCAGTATGACTTTATGCTGAAGTAAGAAATAACGCCGGAGAGAAAAACCTCCGGCGTTTCAGATTGTTGACAAAGTGCGCGTTTTTTATGCCGGATGCGGCGTAAACGCCTTATCCAGCCTACAAAAACTCATAAATTCAAAGTGTTGCAGGTAAAGGTAGGCCTGATAAGCGTAGCGCATCAGGCAATCTCTGGTTTGTTTTCAGATGAAAACGCCGGAGTGAAAATTCTCCGGCGTTTTGGTCGTGAATTACTGCTGCGGAATTGCCGGTACAGCCGGAACGTTAAGAGCTGGCATCGCAAACATGCCAACAAAATCTTCTAACGACATTTTCTGCCCATTTAACGTTATCTGACCGTTAGCATATTGCAGGCTGGTGGTGATGGTATTGTCCTGCAAGGTGGTCAGACGGAACATCTGCCCCATTGCTGATGCACCTTCAACTTGCTGTTTCGCCAGTTTTTTCGCTTGATCTTCCTGATAACCTTCCAGCTTCGCTACCTGAGTCATAAACTCAGTTGCCATATCCACCGGAATGGTCAGTTTCGCATCCAGAGATTTAACCGAGCGGTCCACTTCCTGCGCCAGCGTTTGCGGCGCTTCTTTAGTCGTTGCCGGATCTTTCAGGAACAGCGACAGATTCAGCGCACTTTCACCCTGACTGTTTTTCCAGCTTAGCGGTGCGATAGTAATCACCGGATCGCCTTTCAACATCAGCGGCAGGGCGCTAAAGAAGGCTTCCGTCACTTTCTCCTGATAAAGTGCGGGATTGTTGGCAATTTCTGGCTGTGCCAGCAGCGCCTGAGTTTGCGCGTTATATTGCTGGCTAAACTGATGCCAGGCTTCACCATCAATCTGGCCGACTTTTAAAGTCAGCTTGCCGCTGCCCAGATCCTGATTCTGTACCTTCAGGCTGTTTAGCGAGTAATCCAGTTGGCTATTGATCGTTTTACCATCATTGACCAGATCCGATTTACCGCTGATCTCCATGCCTTCCAGCAGTGCCAGTTCTTTGCCTTCCACCGAAATGGTCATTTTTTCCAGTGACAGTTTTTGGTTTCCTACGCGCTCACCAAAACTTGCCAGCGTGCTGGAACCGTCGGTTTTCAGATTATTAAAGGTCAACTGCACTTTCTGGTTGTATTCGTTAACTGCGTCTATCCGACCACTTTGCGCCTCCCCGGAAAGGGAGATAGCTTTGCCGTCTCTGTCCGCATTTAACTGGAACTCGCCGCCGCTAAAGGCGACTTTTTCATCCTTTTGCTCGTAATTCAGTGGCTTGAGCGAAATATCGGAACTGGAATCACCGCTGTAACCAATGCGCGAGTTAATCTCAAAAGGCGTTTCACCTTTTGCCATATCAAACAGTGGTTTGCTTACTTCGTTATTAACCAGCGTGGTTTGAATTGATGCCATCGACGGGATCAGGTTCAGTTTTTTAAGCTGGGCAAGCGGGAAGGGACCATGATCAACCGATTCGTTGAAGATGACGCTCTGACCGCTTTTAATCCACGGATTTTCTTTCCCGGCAATGGGTTTCACCAACAGTTGCAACTGGCTGCTGAATACGCCGCGATGATAGTTTTGATAACTCACTTCCAGGTTGGATTCAGGAGCTGTCAGTTTGAGTTGCGCGTTCGCCTGCGCGACCATGTCTTCGAGATGGGTTTCAATCTTCTTGCCTGTATACCATGCGCCGCCTGTCCAGACTACGCCTAGCGCAACAATGACGCCTACCGCTACCAGCGATTTATTCATAATGATTATCCATAAAATGAAATCAGGCGGACTGGCCGCCTGAAGGTGTTATAAGCCTTTAATAAGCTTAGCAAGAGATGTTAATTTTTTCAGTAAGCTCTTACAGCTTGTTGTAAACACGCGCTAAACGGCCGTGGCCTTTGACAGTCACCGGTGATTCGTTGGCGGCAATAAACGCTGATTCACCCGGTTTAAGCTGTAACTGCTGAGAACCTTTCCACAACGTTGCATCGCCTTCGACGCAGAACAAAATGGCGGCACTCTGCTGGCTAATGGTGGTTTCTTTATCACTAAGGTCATGCAGCGAGAAGGCAAAATCATCCACTGGAATCGGGAAGTCCAGTTCTGCACCTTGTTTCACCGGCTGGGTCAACAACTGGTTAGCCGGTTTGGCTTCGAATTTCACATTGGCAACCAGTTCCGGAATATCAATGTACTTAGGCGTCAGACCCGCACGCAGCACGTTATCGGAGTTCGCCATCACTTCCAGCGCCACGCCTTGCAGGTAAGCGTGCGGTGTTTCAGCGAACAGGAACATCGCTTCGCCAGGATTCAATTTCACCACATTCAGTAACAGCGGGGAGAACAGGCCGCTGTCTTCCGGGTAAAATTCAGAAATTAAACGAATCGTTTGCCACGGTTCACCCTGCTGACTGTCGAGCGCCGATTTTAAAATCGCCAGCGCGCGGGATTTTTCTTCACCCTGCATATTCAACAGGCTGGCGAACAGTTCGCTTAAACGTTCGGCATTAGGCTGTTGTAAAAAGTGAGCAATTGCCGGATGTGCACCTGCGACTGGCTGGAGTAGGGAGACAATCTCGGAAAACTCACGAAACGCGTTCATCGCAAGGAAAGGCGTCAGCGCAAAAACCAGCTCCGGCTTGTGGTTAGGATCTTTATAGTTACGCTCGGCGGCATCCATCGGGATACCTGCGGCATTTTCTTTGGCAAAACCGATTTCAGAATTGCGTTTGTTTGGATGAACCTGAATGGAGAGCGGCTGTGCTGCGCATAATACTTTGAACAGGAAAGGCAGTTCGCCAAAGCGTTTGGCAACGGCCTCTCCGAGCAGAGTCGATTTATTACTCTCAATCACATCACGCAGTGAAACGATATCTCCGGCGGCATTCTGCACCCGTGAACTGCTTTTCGGATGTGCGCCCATCCACAGCTCGGCCATCGGCTGGCTGGACGGATTTTCCATACCATAAAGTTCAGTCAACGCCGTTTTGCTGCCCCAGGCATAGTTTTGCACTGAGTTAATGAGTTTTTGCATGATCAATCCCTGTTTTAATGTGGAAATTAATCCCGCTATTAAAGCAAGAATCCTACGGGAAGTAACCTGGAGCCGCAAAAAGTCGTACTAGTCTCAGTTTTTGTTAAAAAAGTGTGTAGGATATTGTTACTCGCTTTTAACAGGGCAACGGAACACCCGCCCAGAGCATAACCAAACCAGGCAGTAAGTGAGAGAACAATGTCAAACAAACCCTTTCATTATCAGGCTCCTTTTCCACTCAAAAAAGATGATACTGAGTATTACCTGCTAACCAGCGAACACGTTAGCGTATCTGAATTTGAAGGGCAGGAGATTTTGAAAGTCGCACCCGAAGCGTTAACTCTGTTGGCGCGTCAGGCATTTCATGATGCGTCATTTATGCTGCGTCCGGCTCACCAACAACAGGTGGCCGACATTCTGCGTGACCCGGAAGCCAGCGAAAATGATAAATATGTGGCGCTGCAATTCCTGCGCAACTCCGACATCGCGGCGAAAGGTGTTCTGCCAACCTGTCAGGATACCGGCACTGCGATTATTGTTGGTAAAAAAGGGCAGCGTGTATGGACCGGTGGCTGTGATGAAGCGGCGCTGGCGCGCGGTGTCTATAACACTTATATCGAAGATAATTTGCGCTACTCGCAAAACGCGCCGCTGGATATGTATAAAGAGGTGAATACCGGCACCAATCTGCCAGCGCAGATCGATCTTTATGCCGTTGATGGCGACGAGTACAAATTCCTCTGTATCGCCAAAGGTGGTGGTTCGGCAAACAAGACGTATCTCTATCAGGAAACCAAAGCGTTACTAACGCCGGGGAAACTGAAAAATTACCTGGTTGAGAAGATGCGCACGCTGGGTACGGCGGCCTGTCCTCCGTATCATATTGCGTTCGTAATTGGTGGAACTTCTGCAGAAACTAACCTTAAAACAGTGAAACTGGCTTCCGCTAAATACTATGACGAACTGCCAACGGAAGGGAATGAGCACGGTCAGGCATTCCGCGATGTGGAACTGGAAAAAGAATTGCTGATCGAAGCGCAAAATCTCGGTCTGGGTGCGCAGTTTGGTGGTAAATACTTCGCTCACGACATACGCGTGATTCGCCTGCCACGTCACGGCGCATCCTGTCCGGTTGGTATGGGTGTTTCCTGCTCTGCTGACCGTAATATCAAAGCGAAGATCAACCGTCAGGGGATCTGGATCGAAAAACTGGAACATAATCCAGGTAAATATATCCCTGAAGAGCTGCGTAAAGCGGGAGAAGGCGAAGCGGTGCGCGTTGACCTTAACCGTCCGATGAAAGAGATCCTCGCACAGTTGTCGCAGTATCCCGTTTCTACACGCTTATCGCTTAACGGCACGATTATCGTCGGTCGTGATATTGCTCACGCCAAACTGAAAGAGCGGATGGATAACGGTGAAGGGCTGCCGCAGTACATTAAAGATCATCCGATTTACTACGCGGGTCCGGCCAAAACGCCGGAAGGTTATGCCTCCGGTTCTCTTGGCCCAACGACCGCCGGACGGATGGATTCTTATGTCGATCAACTGCAAGCGCAGGGCGGAAGTATGATCATGCTGGCGAAAGGCAACCGCAGCCAGCAGGTGACGGATGCCTGTAAAAAACACGGCGGCTTCTACCTTGGCAGTATCGGTGGTCCGGCCGCTGTATTGGCGCAGGGAAGTATTAAGAGCCTGGAATGTGTTGAATATCCGGAACTGGGAATGGAAGCCATCTGGAAAATTGAAGTGGAAGATTTCCCGGCGTTTATCCTTGTGGATGATAAAGGAAATGACTTCTTCCAGCAGATACAACTCACACAGTGCACTCGCTGTGTGAAATAAACAGAGCCGCCCTTCGGGGCGGTTTTTTTACATGGCACGAAAAACCAAACATTTGTTATCAAATAGTAAATAATAAGTGAGCTAAAAGTTGCTTAACGAAAGCAAAACAGAAAGAAAAAATTAAACAGGTGAGGAGCAGGCCATGAATACAGTACGCAGCGAAAAAGATTCGATGGGGGCGATTGATGTCCCGGCAGATAAGCTGTGGGGCGCACAAACTCAACGCTCGCTGGAGCATTTCCGCATTTCGACGGAGAAAATGCCCACCTCACTGATTCATGCGCTGGCGCTAACCAAGCGCGCAGCGGCAAAAGTTAATGAAGATTTAGGCTTGTTGTCTGAAGAGAAAGCGAGCGCCATTCGGCAGGCGGCGGATGAAGTACTGGCAGGACAGCATGACGACGAATTCCCGCTGGCTATCTGGCAGACCGGCTCCGGCACGCAAAGTAACATGAACATGAACGAAGTGCTGGCTAACCGGGCCAGTGAATTACTCGGCGGCGTGCGCGGGATGGAACGTAAAGTTCACCCTAACGACGACGTGAACAAAAGCCAAAGTTCCAACGATGTCTTTCCGACGGCGATGCACGTTGCGGCGCTGCTGGCGCTGCGCAAGCAACTCATTCCGCAGCTTAAAACCCTGACACAGACACTGAGTGAAAAATCGCGTGCATTTGCCGATATCGTCAAAATCGGTCGAACCCACTTGCAGGACGCCACGCCGCTAACACTAGGGCAGGAGATTTCCGGCTGGGTAGCGATGCTCGAGCATAATCTCAAACATATCGAATACAGCCTGCCTCACGTAGCGGAACTGGCTCTTGGCGGTACAGCGGTGGGTACTGGACTAAATACCCATCCGGAGTATGCGCGTCGCGTAGCAGATGAACTGGCAGTCATTACCTGTGCACCGTTTGTTACCGCGCCGAACAAATTTGAAGCGCTGGCGACCTGTGATGCCCTGGTTCAGGCGCACGGCGCGTTGAAAGGGTTGGCTGTGTCACTGATGAAAATCGCCAATGATGTCCGCTGGCTGGCCTCTGGCCCGCGCTGCGGAATTGGTGAAATCTCAATCCCGGAAAATGAGCCGGGCAGCTCAATCATGCCGGGGAAAGTGAATCCAACACAGTGTGAGGCATTAACCATGCTCTGCTGTCAGGTGATGGGGAACGACGTGGCGATCAACATGGGGGGCGCTTCCGGTAACTTTGAACTGAACGTCTTCCGTCCAATGGTGATCCACAATTTCCTGCAATCGGTGCGCTTGCTGGCAGATGGCATGGAAAGTTTTAACAAACACTGCGCAGTGGGTATTGAACCGAATCGTGAGCGAATCAATCAATTACTCAATGAATCGCTGATGCTGGTGACTGCGCTTAACACCCACATTGGTTATGACAAAGCCGCGGAGATCGCCAAAAAAGCGCATAAAGAAGGGCTGACCTTAAAAGCTGCGGCCCTTGCGCTGGGGTATCTTAGCGAAGCCGAGTTTGACAGCTGGGTACGGCCAGAACAGATGGTCGGCAGTATGAAAGCCGGGCGTTAATCTGCAACATACAGGTGCAGCCGTGGAATGATCAAACGAAGCGGCTGCGCCTGTGGTTTATAACGGTGCTGCACATTGTCGGCATCGTAATTTAACAACTCACCAACGTCCGGCACGCCCGCGCCATTATCCCGATTAATCAGTGCAATCAGTGGTGTAGGGCAGGCGTGTTGGACTTGTTTTTGATCTCCTTTGTACCAGACGCGGGCAATCGGCTGCACCTTCACCGGACGTTTGATTTTTAACTTCGCGTTCTGTGGCAGGGCAGCGATATCCTGATACTCTCGCTCCAGTTTTCTTTGCCACTCCTCGCGCGTCCACGGTGCGACACTGCGTGGTGATTTCAGGCTTTTTTCCAGCTGTGCCAGGACTTCATCACGATGCAAATTCTTAATGATATGTTTATTAGCCCAACCAAAGCGTAAAGTGGCGGGGTCGTGCAGAACGGTGAGCGTGCGGTAAGCATTAAGGGTGATCAGCCCCGGCAAATGACGATGCACCCATTCAAAACGTGCCGCGGTGGGGAGTTCTGATTCAACCGTGACGATATGCTCGAACGTGGTCTTGAGTTTATTGATGTGCTGAATATGACTGACCAACGCTGCTTGCGAAAGGTTATCGACCTGGTAACACAACACGCCAGGCAGACGGACAGCGGCCTTGCTGCTGCGATTTTCGGACTGTTGTTGAATAAATAAATGGCGGAAATGACGCAACGCCAGCGACTGCGCGTCGTTGCCGAGATGTTGTTTTACCTCAATACGATTAAGCGGATTATGCTCATCCTCTTTTTTTACCTCCGGCAAAGAGAACACGCGGGCAACCAATAGCTTGTGTTGCTCAAGATGAGCGGCAAATGTAGCCAGCTCTTGTTCCATCTGGCGAAAGGTAGTGTTGAGTCGGTCTACGAGATCGTAACGCGCCATAATATTAACCACTTTAGTTACAACATACTTATTTTATAGCACAGTCGTGGTGACTTGACCATCGTGCGCGTAGTGTCAGGCAGAGGTAAATTGCGGGATGTTATGCCATAACGGCCAGCTAAACGAGAAGCGAGCACCACCCAGTTCGCTGGTGTCACAATTAACCGTACCGCCCATTGCCAGTGCTATAGAGTGGACAATTGCCAGCCCCAGCCCGCAGCCGCCGGTTGAGCGATCCCGGCTGGGATCGAGGCGAACAAAAGGTTCAAAGATATGTTCGCGGTTTTCTGGGGCAATCCCTGGGCCATCATCCTCAACAATTAATGTCGCTCTATTCCCCGACAGTAGCAGGCTGGTTTCAACCGTTGAATGGCAGTACCGCAGGGCGTTATTGAGCAAATTATCCAGCACGCGCTCCATTAAGCGCATATCCAACGCCGCATAATGGCCTTGCGCGAGCGTTTTAATCCGTACCGTTTTATCGGGCGTTACTGCCTGAATGTCTGCCAGATGCGTTGACAGCCACAACGGCAGGTCTGGTTCGCTAAGATGAAGCTCGTTTTGTGGGCGATCGAGTCGGGCATAAGTCAGCAGCTCTTCAATTAAAGCTTCAAGTTGACTGATATCACGATTCAACGCCTGGGATTCGGCGGCGCTCAGGTTATCGCTCATCTCCAGTCGATAACGCAGGCGCACTAACGGTGTTCGCAGTTCGTGAGCGATACCGTCAATAAGCTGTTTTTTGCTGGCAATCAAGGCGTTGATATTGTCCGCCATCTGGTTAAATGCGATACCAAGTCGTTCAAAGCTCGAACCCTCATCAAAGTGGATACGCTCATTGAGATGCCCATCGCCAAATCGTTGCGCCGCTGCTTCCAGTTTTAACATATCCTGCCAGTGCGGACGCATCCAGATAAACACCGGAAAGGCGAGGGAAATAGCAATAAAAGCGATCAGGGCGATATCCAGCAATCGCATCTGATGGAGATAATAAAGATAAGGAACAGGACCAACTGCCAGCACGTAGTGGCTGCGCGGGATACGCTGCAAAAACGTGTACTGATCGTCCAGGGCGACAATTTCGCCGCCACGCAGTCGGTGCATGGAAATATCATCAAGATGGTATTTACTCAATGGCTCGACACGCAGATCGAAAGAGAGATTTAAATCCATCTCTTTCAGCGTCTTACCCCAGTCGTGTGGGGGGATCTCACGCAATTCGCTGCGCATCAGATACAGCGAACTGTTCATCAAATCATCCAGCGACTGTTTGCCCGCGCGTTCGGCGGTAAATTTGTACACCAACCCAACCAGCAGAGACATCACAAGGAAGCAGACAAACAATAACAGGTAAAACTGGATAAACAGTTTTTTCATCGCTTATTCCCATGCATGAGGCGCAAAAAGATAGCCTTTGTTACGCACAGTTTTAATGCGATAAGGTTCTGCGGCGTTATCGAGCAGTTTTTTTCTTAACCGCGAAATAGCCACGTCCACGCTACGATCCAGTCCGTCATAACTGACGCCGCGTAAATTTTTCAGCAATGCATCGCGGTCCATGATTTGCCCGGCATGGGTAGCTAATTCCCACAATAATTCGAAATCAGCTGTCGAGAGCGAGATTTCAGTGTTAGCCAGGGTGACTACGCGGTTGATGGGATCGATGGTCAACGTGCCGAAATTCAGGGCTTTGTAGGGAGTCAGAGACGTTTCCTGAAGACCTTTGCTCAGTGTGGCTTGCTCATTCTGACGCAAATGCAAACGTAAACGCGCTAGCAAAACAGCAGGGGGCGTCGTTTTGAGAATATAGTCGCAGGCACCCATTTCCAGTGCCAGGATGTGGTTCATATCGCTATCGAGAGAGGTTAGAAGAACAATCGGTCCAGACCACTTTGCGCGTAAATCACGACAAATGGTCATGCCGTCCTTGCCTGGTAGCATGATGTCGAGTAACACCAAATCCGGATTTTCTCGCAAAATGGTTTCTTCGGCCTGGTCGCCGCGCGGCTCTACGGTAACCTGCATATCATGTTTTGCCAGGTACGCGGCAATCAGTGAACCGACTTCCGCATCATCTTCCACAAATACGATAGTGTTCATAACATTCACGGTAGATATAAAAACGTCACAATACACCGCGCTGTTTTTACTTACTATCAATCGTTTCTAAACAAGTTTTCATCAGGTATTCTACTGATGACTTGTTATGGAAGTGTTAAGGTAAAAAAATGGGGCTGGTAATCAAAGCCGCGCTCGGTGCGCTGGTAGTGCTGTTGATTGGTGTTTTAGCAAAAACGAAAAATTATTATATCGCCGGGCTGATTCCACTTTTCCCGACCTTTGCGCTTATCGCGCATTATATTGTTGCCAGCGAACGCGGCATTGAAGCCTTACGCGCAACCATCATTTTTAGTATGTGGTCGATTATTCCCTATTTTGTTTACCTGGTGTCGCTGTGGTATTTCACCGGAATGATGCGCTTGCCCGCCGCTTTTGTTGGTTCTGTTGCGTGTTGGGGGATAAGCGCATGGGTGTTGATTATATGCTGGATAAAGCTGCATTAACGCAGATGACGACCGCCATCAAGTGGGAAACTGCGTCCGGTGACAAAACAACTGGTAAGTAAGTAATCGACCAGGTCGATCACTTCTTTCTCGCCAGGAGCGGTTTTCATCAGTGATTTATTCAGCGCCTGTTGTCGATATTCGGCATCATCATGTTCATTAAACAGGATCAGCGATGGCGCAATAGAATTCACTTTCACTTCCGGTGCCAGCTTGCGGGCAAACGAGCGGGTCATATTATCCAGTGCCGCTTTGCTTGCAGCATACGCAATATGTTTGTCGCTACCGCGCTCCACCACATAATCGGTAAAGTGAATGATATCGCTGGCGGCGTGTCCGTGCCCACGCAGTAATCTTTCCAGCGCATGGTTGAGCAGGTATGGGGTATTAACGTGGATCTGCATCATGCAAGCCAGTACGTCGGCCAGTGGCGCACCCGGTTTTTCCGCCATCCACGCACTGGCGTTATGCAAAATAGCACGCAGACCATGGGTGCTTTTTAGTACTTCATCGGCAAACGCCATCACACCGTCGTTGGTCGAAAAATCAGCCTGAATACACTGCGCACCTGCATTAATCAGTCCATCAATGGCTGGATAGTGTGTCCGATAGCTGACAATCACCGGTTGCTTTTGATTAATGAAATGCCATGCGAGGGCGAGGCCGATGCGACGACCTCCGCCAGTAATTAATATTGGCAAGGGCTGGGCTTTACCCATCGTTATCTCCTTTGCTATCCAACGATGGGATGAACGTTATCCCACCAGCATCCAGGTCGCCGGAACTGAGGCAATTAACAGCATGCCAATCAGCACCATTTCCTGACGGTTCAGTACATTATCATGTGTATGCGTTTTGCGCGCATACAGGAAAACCAGCAGCCCCGGCGCATACAGAACAACGGATAACAGCAAGTGCATTGGACCAGAGGCATACAATAACCATAAGCCATAAATGCAGGCACCGACACCTACCGCTTTATGCAGTGGACGGGTTGCGATTTTCAGCAAGAACGCGCCGACCAGGAAATAGGGCACCAGAATCATTTCTGAGGCGATGGTCAGCAACGTGTTGTAATCGGAACCGGTCAGCCAGATGAGTACCAGACAAATTTGCACGCAGATGTTGGTCAACCACAGCGAGGCGGATGGCGCAGCTTGTGCGTTCTGGCGCGCAAAAATGCGTGGGAATGCTTTATGAGTGGCAGCCAGGAACGGAACTTCTGCCGCCATGATGGTCCAGCTTAAGTACGCGCCGCAAACGGAAACGATCAAACCGGCAGCGATGATGATTTCGCCCCATGGTCCCATCATTTCCACCATCAGACCGGCCATTGACGGGTTACGAATTTCAGCCAGTTCAGGACGTGCCACCACGCCCAGCGAAAGCAGCGTTACCAGCAAGTAAACGCCCAGAGCGGAGAGAACCGCCAGCAGTGTCGCTTTGCCAACATCACGTTTATTACGCGCACGCGCAGAAACAACCACGGCACCTTCCACACCAATGAAAACCCACAGGGTGATCAGCATGGTGTTTTTCACCTGTTCCCACACGGGTACGCCAAGTGCAAGTCCGGTGAAGTCGAGCTTGAAGGTATCCAGTTTGAACATCATCATCGCCAGCACAACAAACAGACCCAGCGGCAACAATTTTGCCAGTGTCGCCACCAGGTTAATGCTGGCAGCGGTTTGCACCCCGCGCAGGATCAAAAAGTGAACAATCCACAATAAAGCCGATGCACCGACTATCGATTGCCAGGTATTACCATCGCCGAACAGGCGCAATTCCGGCGTGTCCGTAAAAAAGCTTAACGCGGAAAAAACGATCACCAGATAGGAGACGTTGGCGATGACTGCGCACAGCCAGTATCCCCATGCGGAACAAAAGCCGATTAGCTCGCCAAACCCTTCGCGGGCATAGGTAAAGATACCGCCGTCAAGTTCGGGACGAATGCGCGTGAGGATCAGCATGGCAAAGGCCAGCAATAAAATGCCAGCGCCAGTAATACCCCAGCCGATGAGCAGTGCTGCCGGGCTGGCAACTGCCGCCATATTTTGCGGCAGACTGAAAACACCCGCGCCCAGCATTGAGCTTAATACCAGCGCGGTGAGTGCGCTCAGTCCCAGTTTCTTTTCCATCGATATCCAGTGATTAAAACGTGATAAGAAGAATAAATATTAGGGCAAAACGCATAAAAATGGAGTTTGCCACTGAAGCGCGGGATTTTACGAAGAGATGTGTCTGCATGCAATGGTCGCGGGGAAATTTGTGACTAAAAATGCGAAAGGCGGCATCAAGCCGCCTTATAGGAGTAACTGAATAGTTATTTATACAGATCTGCGCTGACGGTCAGGTTATTACCACGTTCCTGCCACTGGCGGGTGATGTGGTAATACTTAGCACCTTTCTTCGCGGCACGTTTCGCAACCTGATAGGAGACTTCGGTCATGTTGCCGTAGTTGCCAGAGAATTTGATGCTGTCGAACGGGACCATCATCGCTGCTGTCGCTTTGTTCAGTTCTTCGACTTTAGTGCCGTCAGGAAGCGTGACAGTGTAACGTCCGCCTTTTGATGACTGGGTTTCAAAGAAACGACCGACTTCAGAACTTGGTGATGCGGTAGTCGCAACACCTGGGATCTCAACTTTCTTCGCGGCTTCGCCACCGGCAGCCAGAGCTGCACGTCCTGCTTCGGAATCTGCCGGGATCACATCCGGGCTCTGGACGATACGTTTCTTAGCATCTTTTTTATAGATGAATGCAGTAATACGCTGGTTGCCGCCCTGGTTGGCATCGATTTGACGAACAATGTAGAAAGAGTAGGCACCTTTCGCTTTTGCTGCTTTGGTGATGGCATCATTGACTTCTGGCTGGCTACGATAGAAGCCCTGGACGGTGACCGTGTCAAACGGTTCAATCAGAACAGCCTGATCTTTCGGCAGTTCGACAACACCGTTAATTACGCGATTACTTGTTTCTTCTGCTTTTTCAGCATCGGCTTTATAGAGGTCAGCGACCACACGCCAGTTACCGCTGTTACCAAAATCAGAAGTGTCGACAACATAAAAAGAGGCGGCACCTTCTTTATCTGCGCGACGAGAAACGGCTTTCACCGCTTCGCCAATAGCATTAAAACGACCGGTAACCACTACACGGTCAAAAGGTTTAACCGCTGCCGCTTGCTCCGGTGTCAGTTCTGTTGCTGCGTTAACGGAGAATGCCGTAGCAGAAAGCAGTGCCGACGCCAGGAGGGTGTTCTTAAGCTTCATAAAAATAATCCTTCGCCTTGCGCAAACCAGGTACTGGTATTGTTATTAACGAGAAACGTGGCTGATTATTGCATTTAAACGGTGTAACTGTCTGCGTCATTTTTCATATCACATTCCTTAAGCCAATTTTAATCCTGCTCAAATGACCGTCTATGCTTAAAAAACAGCCGTATCAGCATCATTACTACTGAAGCAACTGAATTGTATAAGTTAATTTAATGTTAAGTAGTGATTCGTGCCGGGGCGATGTCTCGTTTTACCCGACCGTCGAAGACAATTATCAGTCTTTATCCGGCGTTCTAAGGTGTTTATCCCACTATCACGGCTGAATCGTTAATATTTTGCGAGTTCACGCCGAAATACTGATTTTTGGCGCTAGATCACAGGCATAATTTTCAGTACGTTATAGGGCGTTTGTTACTAATTTATTTTAACGGAGTAACATTTAGCTCGTACATGAGCGGCTTGTGTGGCTCCTGACACAGGCAAACCATCATCAATAAAACCGATGGAAGGGAATATCATGCGAATTGGCATACCAAGAGAACGGTTAACCAATGAAACCCGTGTTGCAGCAACGCCAAAAACAGTGGAACAGCTGCTGAAACTGGGTTTTACCGTCGCGGTAGAGAGCGGCGCGGGTCAACTGGCAAGTTTTGACGATAAAGCGTTTGTGCAAGCGGGCGCTGAAATTGTAGAAGGGAATAGCGTCTGGCAGTCAGAGATCATTCTGAAGGTCAATGCGCCGTTAGATGATGAAATTGCGTTACTGAATCCTGGGACAACGCTGGTGAGTTTTATCTGGCCTGCGCAGAATCCGGAATTAATGCAAAAACTTGCGGAACGTAACGTGACCGTGATGGCGATGGATTCTGTGCCGCGTATCTCACGCGCACAATCGCTGGACGCACTAAGCTCGATGGCGAACATCGCCGGTTATCGCGCCATTGTTGAAGCGGCACATGAATTTGGGCGCTTCTTTACCGGGCAAATTACTGCGGCCGGGAAAGTGCCACCGGCAAAAGTGATGGTGATTGGTGCGGGTGTTGCAGGTCTGGCCGCCATTGGCGCAGCAAACAGTCTCGGCGCGATTGTGCGTGCATTCGACACCCGCCCGGAAGTGAAAGAACAAGTTCAAAGTATGGGCGCGGAATTCCTCGAGCTGGATTTTAAAGAGGAAGCGGGCAGCGGCGATGGCTATGCCAAAGTGATGTCGGACGCGTTCATCAAAGCGGAAATGGAACTCTTTGCCGCCCAGGCAAAAGAGGTCGATATCATTGTCACCACCGCGCTTATTCCAGGCAAACCAGCGCCGAAGCTAATTACCCGTGAAATGGTTGACTCCATGAAGGCGGGCAGTGTGATTGTCGACCTGGCAGCCCAAAACGGTGGCAACTGTGAATACACCGTGCCGGGTGAAATCTTCACTACGGAAAATGGTGTCAAAGTGATTGGTTATACCGATCTTCCGGGCCGTCTGCCGACGCAATCCTCACAGCTTTACGGTACTAACCTCGTTAATCTGCTGAAACTGTTGTGCAAAGAGAAAGACGGCAATATCACTGTTGATTTTGATGATGTGGTGATTCGCGGCGTGACCGTGATCCGTGCGGGCGAAATTACCTGGCCGGCACCGCCGATTCAGGTATCAGCTCAGCCGCAGGCGGCACAAAAAGCGGCACCGGAAGTGAAAACTGAGGAAAAATGTGCCTGCTCACCGTGGCGTAAATACGCATTGATGGCGCTGGCAATCATCCTTTTCGGTTGGCTGGCAAGCGTTGCGCCGAAAGAGTTTCTTGGGCACTTCACCGTTTTCGCGCTGGCCTGCGTTGTCGGTTATTACGTGGTGTGGAATGTATCGCATGCGCTGCATACACCGTTGATGTCGGTCACCAACGCGATTTCAGGGATTATTGTTGTCGGAGCACTGTTGCAGATTGGCCAGGGCGGCTGGGTTAGCTTCCTTAGTTTTATCGCGGTGCTTATAGCCAGTATTAATATTTTCGGTGGCTTCACCGTGACTCAGCGCATGCTGAAAATGTTCCGCAAAAATTAAGGGGTAACATATGTCTGGAGGATTAGTTACAGCTGCATACATTGTTGCCGCGATCCTGTTTATCTTCAGTCTGGCCGGTCTTTCGAAACATGAAACGTCTCGCCAGGGTAACAACTTCGGTATCGCCGGGATGGCGATTGCGTTAATCGCAACCATTTTTGGACCGGATACGGGTAATGTTGGCTGGATCTTGCTGGCGATGGTCATTGGTGGGGCAATTGGTATCCGTCTGGCGAAGAAAGTTGAAATGACCGAAATGCCAGAACTGGTGGCGATCCTGCACAGCTTCGTGGGTCTGGCGGCAGTGCTGGTTGGCTTTAACAGCTATCTGCATCATGACGCGGGAATGGCACCGATTCTGGTCAATATTCACCTGACGGAAGTGTTCCTCGGTATCTTCATCGGGGCGGTAACGTTCACGGGTTCGGTGGTGGCGTTCGGCAAACTGTGTGGCAAGATTTCGTCTAAACCGTTGATGCTGCCAAACCGTCACAAAATGAACCTGGCGGCTCTGGTCGTTTCCTTCCTGCTGCTGATTGTATTTGTTCGCACGGACAGCGTCGGCCTGCAAGTGCTGGCATTGCTAATAATGACCGCCATTGCGCTGGTATTCGGCTGGCATTTAGTCGCCTCCATCGGTGGTGCAGATATGCCAGTGGTGGTGTCGATGCTGAACTCGTACTCCGGCTGGGCGGCTGCGGCTGCGGGCTTTATGCTCAGCAACGACCTGCTGATTGTGACCGGTGCGCTGGTCGGTTCTTCGGGGGCTATCCTTTCTTACATTATGTGTAAGGCGATGAACCGTTCCTTTATCAGCGTTATTGCGGGTGGTTTCGGCACCGACGGCTCTTCTACTGGCGATGATCAGGAAGTGGGCGAGCACCGCGAAATCACCGCAGAAGAGACAGCGGAACTGCTGAAAAACTCCCATTCAGTGATCATTACTCCGGGGTACGGCATGGCAGTCGCGCAGGCGCAATATCCTGTCGCTGAAATTACCGAGAAACTGCGCGCTCGTGGTATCAACGTGCGTTTCGGTATCCACCCGGTTGCGGGGCGTTTGCCTGGACATATGAACGTATTGCTGGCTGAAGCAAAAGTACCGTATGACATCGTGCTGGAAATGGACGAGATCAACGATGACTTTGCTGATACCGATACCGTACTGGTGATTGGTGCTAACGATACGGTTAACCCGGCGGCGCAGGATGATCCGAAGAGTCCTATTGCTGGTATGCCTGTGCTGGAAGTGTGGAAAGCGCAGAACGTGATTGTCTTTAAACGTTCGATGAACACTGGCTATGCTGGTGTGCAAAACCCGCTGTTCTTCAAGGAAAACACCCACATGCTGTTTGGTGACGCCAAAGCCAGCGTGGATGCAATCCTGAAAGCTCTGTAACCCTGACGGCCTCTGCGGAGGCCGTCACTCTTTATTGAGATCGCTTAACAGAACGGCGATGCTTTGACCTCCCGCTGTTTGTTCAAGCGCAATTTTGACAATAATTGTTAACGGCACGGAAAGCAGCATACCCACCGGTCCTAACAACCATCCCCAAAAAATCAACGACAAAAATACCACCAATGTGGAAAGCCCCAGCCCACGTCCCATGATGCGCGGCTCCAGAATATTGCCGAAGACCAGATTAATCAGCAGATATCCCGCCAGCACCAGCAACGCTTCGTAGAAGCCATTAAACACCAGTACCTGAGCGATAGGGGGGATTGCCGCGAGAACTGAACCAATATTAGGGATGTAATTGAGCGCAAAGGCCAGCAATCCCCAGACAAAAGCGAAGCGAACATCGAGTGCGGCGAGCATCGCCCAGGCGACCAGGCCGGTGATGATGCTGATGGCTGTTTTCAGCACCAGATAATGAGAAACACTGTCAATTGCACGTTGAATCGCCGCCATCCCTTCAACCGGACGCGCCATCATTTGCTGAAATTTTCCGGGCAATTGTGGCACTTCGAGCAGCATAAACAGCACCGTCAGCAGCAATAAAAATATTGATGACATGGCATTAGATAACTGCGTCAATAAGTTGGTGAGCAACGTCATCGCCGCGTTCGGATCAATGTAATGCGCCAGCTGGTCAACTGAGACGTCAATCCCTACGCGTTGCAACAACGGCTCAAGAGCTTGCAGCGGCGTCATAATAGAGTTGCGATATTGCGGTAACGTCCGCGTCAACTCGTTGAGCGCGGAACCCAGATAAGCTAATAGCAACACCATCGCCATCACGATGATGGTCATCAAAATCGACACCGCCAGTACACGCGGCACTCGCCAGCGGACCATGTGTTGCACCAGCGGGTTAAGAATAACAGCAATAAATAATGCGAGAATAAACGGCACGATGATCTCGGCGGCAAAACGGATACCGCAGAGAATAATGACCAGCATTCCCAACATAATGACGATTTTTAGGCCATTGAGCGTGATGATCGGCTTTGCCATGCTTGTCCCCGTTTTTTCTTCCTTTGCTAATAATAATGTCTTTTTCGCTCCGTCATCATAACGAAAATCAAACCGCTCAGGTAAAGAAGTGAAAATATTTTGAGTTAATTCTTAAGCTATGATACAAATCAGGCGTGTTCAACTACCGAGGACAATTATCATCCGCGATGACGAGAAGCAACACTGCGGATAATTGTAATATTATGGACAATTTGTTCAGGACGTTATTTTCAACATTTACCCATCTTCGTACCTCATCCACTATCTTGCTCGTAGGTGAGCAGCACTGGCGCAACGCGCTTTAGTCCTTTCTTCTGCCTAAGCTTGCCCTATGCGCGGGGCTTGACCACTTTACTTTGGTTTCGCTGAATTAAGCGAAAATTAAAATAATTCTCTTGCAGGAGAAGGACAATGTATATTTATTGGATTTTATTAGGCCTGGCTATTGCTACAGAAATTACCGGTACGCTGTCAATGAAATGGGCGAGCGTCAGTGAGGGAAATGGCGGCTTTATTTTAATGCTGGTGATGATTTCTCTGTCGTATATATTTCTCTCTTTCGCCGTTAAAAAGATCGCCTTAGGCGTAGCTTATGCGCTGTGGGAAGGTATCGGTATTTTATTTATTACCTTGTTTAGCGTTTTGTTATTCGACGAAAGTTTATCGCTGATGAAAATTGCCGGGTTAACCACCCTGGTTGCCGGGATTGTGTTGATCAAATCAGGTACCCGTAAAGCGCGTAAACCTGAACTGGAGGTGAACCATGGCGCAGTTTGAATGGGTTCACGCCGCCTGGCTGGCATTGGCAATCGTGCTGGAAATCGTTGCTAACGTCTTTTTGAAATTTTCTGACGGCTTTCGTCGCAAAATATTTGGCTTGCTCTCCCTGGCGGCGGTGCTGGCTGCCTTTAGTGCGCTTTCTCAGGCCGTAAAAGGGATCGACTTGTCTGTCGCTTATGCATTGTGGGGCGGGTTTGGTATTGCCGCCACGTTAGCCGCAGGTTGGATCTTGTTTGGTCAACGGTTAAATCGTAAAGGCTGGATTGGCCTGGTCTTGCTGTTGGCTGGAATGATCATGGTGAAACTTGCCTGATGAACACGCTGCCCGCACTGTCGGGCAGCGTTTGAACATTATTTTTGCGACAGTTGATCCAGCTTGTCGCGAAAACCGGTAACAGAAATGGCCCGGTTATCGGCGCGCCAGCGATCTTTCGCGGCAGGAGCCGAACTTTGCACCCCAATTAATTGCCAGCCGTCATCGGTATGCAACATCAGAGGCGAACCGCTGTCACCCGGCAAGGTATCGCACTGATGTGACATCACCGACGTTTGCGCCCAGCCAGTCACTTCACAGTTTTGATGACTGTATAACGTATCGAGATGATCTTCAGGATATCCCGCCTGAGTCACTTTACGACCAGCCGATTTTAATGCGGCAGTAAGCGCGGCTTTATCTCCCTCAAATAACGGCAACGGTGTAATGCCAGAAGGGGGATTACGCAGCACAATCAAGCCGAAGTCCCATGGTGCAGCTGCGGGAGGAACAATCCAACCATCCCCATCTGCTTTTAACCGCTTTCCCAGTGTCGGATCAACGCGGCCTTCTATGTCGTGGATGTCATAGCGCCAAAGACCTTTATTTGACACAAAACGCAGCGCTACCGCCTTATCCGCTTTACCCTTAGGCGGCGTCAATAAACAGTGTCCTGCCGTTAATGCCAGATTGGGTGCAATCAGCGTCGCCGTACATAAATTGCCGCTGGCCGTTTCCAGTTGCCCAACCGCATCCCACGGTGATTGGGTCGTGTCATTCACTGGCACACGATCATCATGACCAAAAAACAGGGTGCTGACCTCATCGTTTGCCGATTTGGCAACGTCTGGTTTATCTGCAAACACAAAAGCAGACGTCAAACTAATTGCACCCAACACTACAGCAATGGTTGTACGCATATCACACTCTGGTGGGTAATTATGATTATTAAAAGCAAACCCTCATAAATACTATAGACGGGACGGGATGAAAGTGGGAGTAAAATCAGATAACTACAGTCAGGAAAGATAAAAACGGGCGGCAATCAGTGCGCATAAAATAAGGATGATAAGAATGAACTCAAAGCGATAACGGCCCACCATACTACCCTCCGCTAAAGGCGGTGCTAAACGTTACCCGCTTAGCACCGTAATTTTCAGGCGCGAGGGGGCGCGCCAGCATTACTGTTGAAAACTTACGCTGCGGGTTGTGCAGCAGGTTTTGCCGGTTGCTGATGGCTGTGTTTCCCGGCGTGTTTCTTCGCTGCCTGCGCTTTTTGTTCAGGGGCTTTCTGTTCAGCTTTCGTATTTTTATGATGCTTTTTAGCCGCCTGCGCTTTCTGGGCAGGTGCTGCTTTATGCTGTTTTTTATGATGTGTAGTTTTCGCCGGCGCTGCTTTGGTGGTCGTCGCAGTCGGAGCAGGTGTGGTCGCAGTCTCTGCAGCAAAGGCGGCAGAAGACAGACCCATAGCAGCGGCAACAACCAGACCTAATACTTTTTTCATTGTCATACCCTCAATTTGTTTTTTCATTTAACCCCACTGCGGGGCCGTTGAAATAACTATATCCCTGGGAATGGCAGACTTCCGTGAGTGGTTGGTTTCAGCGTGTAACGATATGTACAAACGCTGAATAAATTACAGCATTGATAATAACGTATTGTGACTTAAGGGAAATTTAGCTACCAATAATAGTAGTCTTGATCGGGTTAACTATTTTACTACTTACAAAGCGGTAGAATAACTGCGCATCAGTAATAAATGACACACAGCAAAATGAATCCGTTTATTTGGGTACTTATAATCCTGATGACGCTAGACGCGCTGCGGGAATTGGCTGGCGCTTCGTCTATTTTAGGATGGCTATTAACGTTGGTTTGAGCAAGCAATAAGTCCGGACGTGTAGTTACCGCAGTCCGGGCTTATTTTTCAGGCGTGCAGACGACGATGCAAACGCGTCCCGACCAGCAGAGCAATGACCAGCATCAGAGCAATAAATGCGCCGACGCCGTTCCAGCCATAGTTATGCCAGAAAACACCACCCAGCGTCCCGGCAATACTCGACCCCAGATAGTAACTGAACAGATACAGCGAGGAGGCCTGGCCTTTAGCGCGTTTTGCGCGGGGGCCAATCCAGCTGCTGGCAACTGAGTGGGCTGCGAAGAATCCTGCTGAGAAGAGTAACATTCCGGCAAAGATCAGCCACAGCGAGCTGAATAAGGTCATCAGTAAACCAAACAGCATAACCCCCGTCGAAAACAACATCACCGGACCGCGCCCGTAGCGGGTGGTCATGGTTCCGGCTTTAGGTGAGCTCCATGTACCGGTCAAATAAGCCAGCGATAATAAGCCAACCACGGCCTGACTGACATGCCAGGGGGAAAGCATCAACCGATAGCCGATGTAATTAAACAGCGTGACGAACGACCCCATCAGCAAAAAGCCTTCTGCGAACAATAACGGTAATCCCCGGTCACGCCAGTGCAGACGAAAGTTGATAAATAACGTCTTAGGGCGCAGCGAAGTCGGGCGAAAATGGCGTGATTCCGGAAGGATTTTCCAGAACATCAACGCCGAGGCCAGCGCGAAACAACCGATTGCCGCCAGAGCAATTCGCCAGTTGAAAAAGTCCGTGAAGACACCACTAATTAAGCGTCCGCTCATGCCGCCAATTGAGTTGCCGCTGATATACAACCCCATCGAAAAGGCCACGAAACTGGGGTGGATTTCCTCGCTAAGATAAGTCATGCCAACAGCTGCCACGCCACTTAACGAAAGCCCAATCAAGGCGCGCATAATCAAAATGCCGTGCCAGCTGGTCATCATTGTCGAAAGTAACGTACAAATGGAGGCCAACAGTAGCGCCGTGACCATCACTGGTTTGCGACCAATGGCATCGGATAGGGGGCCAGTAAACAGCAAACCAATAGCCAACATCGCCGTGGAAATGGACAGTGAAATACTACTGTTCGCGGGCGTTAAGCCAAACTCCTGCGAAAGCACCGGAAGGATAGGCTGCACACAATAGAGAAGTGCAAATGTTGCCAGTCCGGCAGAGAACAGCGCCAGGGTGACGCGCATAAATTGCGGCGTACCGCGTTTAATAAATTGATTTGGCTGAGAAATGCTTTGCTTGTCAGTGTCGCTTGCCGGAGCGCCATCAACAGTTGTAGTACGGCTCACTTGAAATCCTTGCTAAATATGCCTGTGGATCAGGCTTATACATAGGTTAGGAAAATCGAATTGTTCTGTCTAATATATTAATAATCTCAAATAAGATGTTTTAAATATGAATATTGAACTTCGTCATCTGCGTTACTTTGTTGCTGTTGCGGAAGAGCTGCATTTCGGGCGCGCCGCTGCCCGCCTGAATATTTCGCAACCACCGCTAAGTCAGCAGATTCAGGCACTGGAGCAACAAATTGGTGCCCGACTGCTGGCACGAACTAATCGCAGTGTATTGCTGACGGCAGCAGGAAAACAGTTTCTTGCAGATAGTCGGCAAATCCTGTCTATGGTAGATGACGCTGCCGCTCGCGCTGAAAGACTGCATCAGGGGGAAGCGGGGGAGTTGCGCATTGGTTTTACTTCGTCCGCTCCTTTTATTCGGGCGGTGTCCGATACGTTATCGCTGTTTCGCCGTGATTATCCCGATGTCCATTTACAAACCCGCGAAATGAACACTCGTGAGCAAATCGCTCCGCTCATTGAAGGAACGCTGGATATGGGATTGCTGCGTAACACAGCGTTACCGGAGACGCTTGAACACGCAGTCATCGTCCATGAACCGCTTATGGCGATGATCCCGCACGATCATCCCCTGGCAAATAACCCGAATGTAACGCTGGCTGAACTGGCGAAAGAACCCTTCGTCTTTTTTGATCCGCACGTCGGGACAGGGCTGTATGACGATATTCTCGGGCTGATGCGACGTTACCATTTGACGCCCGTCATCACTCAGGAGGTGGGCGAGGCAATGACCATCATCGGTCTGGTTTCCGCCGGTCTGGGTGTTTCAATTTTGCCTGCGTCATTTAAACGTGTTCAGCTCAACGAAATGCGCTGGGTGCCGATTGCAGAAGAGGATGCGGTTTCTGAAATGTGGTTGGTCTGGCCGAAACATCATGAACAAAGTCCAGCTGCGCGAAACTTTCGTATTCATCTGCTGAATGCTCTCAGGTGAGGGAAATTTCAGCGAAAAAGCCCGAAAAATGTGCTGTTAATCACATGCCTAAGTAAAAATTTGACGACACGTATTGAAGTGCTTCACCATAGCCTACAGATTATTTCGGAGCGCGAAAATATAGGGAGTATGCGGTGGTTGCTGAAAACCAGCCTGGGCACATTGATCAAATAAAGCAGACCAACGCGGGCGCGGTTTATCGCCTGATTGATCAGCTTGGTCCAGTCTCGCGTATCGATCTTTCCCGTCTGGCGCAACTGGCTCCTGCCAGTATCACTAAAATTGTCCGTGAGATGCTCGAAGCACACCTGGTGCAAGAGCTGGAAATCAAAGAAGCGGGGAACCGTGGCCGTCCGGCGGTGGGGCTGGTGGTTGAAACTGAAGCCTGGCACTATCTTTCTCTGCGCATTAGTCGCGGGGAGATTTTCCTTGCTCTGCGCGATCTGAGCAGCAAACTGGTGGTGGAAGAGTCGCAGGAACTGGCGTTAAAAGATGACTCGCCATTGCTGGATCGTATCATTTCCCATATCGATCAGTTTTTTATCCGCCACCAGAAAAAACTTGAGCGTCTAACTTCGATTGCCATAACCCTGCCGGGAATTATTGATACGGAAAATGGCATTGTACATCGCATGCCGTTCTACGAGGATGTAAAAGAGATGCCGCTCGGCGAGGCTCTGGAGCAGCATACCGGCGTTCCGGTTTATATTCAGCATGATATCAGCGCATGGACGATGGCAGAGGCCTTGTTTGGTGCCTCACGCGGGGCGCGCGATGTGATTCAGGTGGTTATCGATCACAACGTGGGGGCGGGCGTCATTACCGATGGTCATCTGCTACACGCAGGCAGCAGTAGTCTCGTGGAAATAGGCCACACACAGGTCGACCCGTATGGGAAACGCTGTTATTGCGGGAATCACGGCTGCCTCGAAACCATCGCCAGTGTGGACAGTATTCTTGAGCTGGCACAGCTGCGTCTTAATCAATCCATGAGCTCGATGTTACATGGACAACCGTTAACCGTGGACTCATTGTGTCAGGCGGCATTGCGCGGCGATCTGCTGGCAAAAGACATCATTACCGGGGTGGGCGCGCATGTAGGGCGCATTCTTGCCATCATGGTGAATTTATTTAACCCACAAAAAATACTGATTGGCTCACCGTTAAGTAAAGCGGCAGATATCCTCTTCCCGGTCATCTCAGACAGCATCCGTCAGCAGGCCCTTCCTGCGTATAGTCAGCACATCAGCGTTGAGAGTACTCAGTTTTCTAACCAGGGCACGATGGCAGGCGCTGCACTGGTAAAAGACGCGATGTATAACGGTTCTTTGTTGATTCGTCTGTTGCAGGGTTAACATTTTTTAACTGTTCTACCAAAATTTGCGCTATCTCAATTTGGGCCAGGAAAGCATAACTTAGACTTTCAAGGTTAATTATTTTCCTGGTTTATATTTGTGAAGCATAACGGTGGAGTTAGTGATGCTGAAGCGTTTCTTTATTACCGGTACAGACACTTCTGTAGGGAAAACGGTGGTTTCCCGCGCATTGCTACAAGCGTTAGCCTCCCAGGGAAAAACGGTTGCGGGATATAAACCCGTAGCGAAGGGGAGCAAAGAGACACCCGAAGGGCTGCGTAATAAAGATGCCCTGGTGTTGCAGAGTGTTTCAACCATCGAACTGCCTTATGAAGCAGTTAATCCTATCGCGTTAAGCGAAGAAGAAAGTAGCGTGGCGCACAGTTGCCCAATCAATTACACCCTCATTTCAAACGGCCTGGCAAACCTGACCGATAAAGTCGATCATGTCGTGGTAGAAGGGACTGGCGGCTGGCGCAGTCTGATGAATGATTTGCGTCCACTCTCTGAATGGGTGGTGCAGGAACAGTTGCCGGTGTTGATGGTTGTCGGTATTCAGGAAGGTTGCATTAACCATGCACTGCTAACAGCTCAGGCGATTGCCAACGACGGGCTGCCGCTCATTGGCTGGGTGGCTAACCGAATCAACCCAGGACTGGCGCATTATGCGGAAATCATTGATGTGCTGGGTAAAAAACTTCCGGCACCGCTCATTGGTGAACTGCCTTATCTGCCGCGCGCCGAACAGCGAGAACTGGGGCAATACATCCGCTTAGCTATGCTGCGCAGTGTGCTGGCGGTAGATAGAGTCACGGTGTAACGTCCGCGAAATTACCGACGCAATGACGCAGGCAATCAATAAACCGGGGAGTAGCTGATACTCCCCGGTCATTTCACATATCATCAACGTCGACATAATCGGCGCGTGCGTGGTTGCCGCCAACAGTGTCGCCATCCCGGTCAATCCGAGTAAAAGCGTAATTTCTTCGCCATCAGGGAACCATAATCCCAGGCTACGACCATACAACATGCCAATGGCAAGACCGATAAATAGCGTCGGTGTAAAGACACCACCGGGTGCGCCGGAACCGCTACTCGCCAGCACGGCACACAGTTTACAAAGGAAGATCCCGGCAATGATCATTAACAGTGGTGGGGCGGTTAAAAAGGATTGTACGGTGCTATAGCCGTTGCCCCACACTGCAGGTGTGAACAGGGAAAGCAGACCCACGATCAACCCGCCTAGTGCCAGTTGCCAGGGCGGCGCAAGTTTGAGACTCACAAATCCACGATGACAGGCGTTCATTAACGTTAACAACAGTGGTCCGCACAGACCTGCCAGCACACCTGTACTGATAATCAGCGCATAGTCACGAGCCTGAACCGTCACTGAGAGTTGTACGTTGTAGAGTAACGCGTCGCTATGATTAATCAGATTGCTAACCAGCAATGCCACGACGGCGGAAATAATCACCGGGCCGAGAGAGGCCAACATCATAGTGCCAAACAGCACTTCGGCTATAAATAAACTGCCAGCAAGCGGGGCACGATAGGCCGCAGCCATTCCCGCCGCGGCCCCACAGGCGATCCATAATTTCCACTCCTGGCGTGGCGTAAAACGTTGGGCAAAACAGGAGGCGGCAAGGGCAGCTAAAAGAATCATCGCACCTTCGCGACCAATTGCACTGCCGCTGGTTACTACCAGCAGAGAGGCAAGCGATTTAACCAGGCTTGCTGCGTAATCGAACTGTCCATCGGTTTGCAACGCTTCCATGTAATCGGTCGGCGCATGAGGGCGTTGTTGGGTAAATTTCTGCCAGCCCATCAGCAACAAACCCGCCGCCAGTCCGCCGAGCGCCGGAGTTAGCAACCGTCGCCAGGGGGAAAGGTTTGTCGCTGCATTGACCAGACTGCCGGAGTCATTATTGAGGAACAACCACTCCAGTAGCAGCATCGCATGACGAAACCCGGCAACGGCAAAGGCCGCGAGAATACCGACGACTGTTGCGATAAGCAGACGGCGGAACATAGTGCGCAGATCCGGATAGATGTGTAGATGATGCATGAGCAGAAATGGGCAATGAAACACGGGCGACTATTTTGCGGCAAAAGAGGCCAGCCGCAAAAGCAGTGCGTGCTTTAAGAGATAAAAAAAACGTGACACTGTAACCTATTATTGCCGGATTGCGCGTAATCGTCACCATCCGGCAATATTACGGTGATCCTATCGAAACAGCGGTTTAACCGCGACAGGAATTAACAGTTGTGATTGCCATTGCGCCAGCGTTAAGCGAGCCAGTTCACCCAGTGCACGGTAGAAAGGGTGTTCTGCTTTTTCGATAAAAACATCAAGAAAACGTGTTGACCACGGAAAAAGGTGCCATGCCAGCAATTCTTCGCATTCTGTCTGGCGACCATTTTCCGCCAACCACGCAGCCATCAACAGCAGTGAACCAAAATGATCTTCCGGTTCGTTTTGCTTCATTTCAAACTGAATGCCTTTCTCGCGCATCCACTGACGAAGTGCCAATGTTGAATCGCCAAACAGCACAGATTCGCGATCCAGCCAGACCGACCCCCACGGCGGAGACGGCAGTGCCCACGGGCCGACAAACAAACGCTGCCAGGCCTGGGCGTGAGTCTCTTCACACTGTGTCTGAAAAGCCGTCACCAGCGGCGCTAATGACGCTTCTGGTAGAGGCCACTGAGTTTCCCAGCCGTCACTGGTGAGTACCGCAACCAGAGGTGCGGCTTCCGCACTCTCTGGAGCGTAATAAAACAGCGCGCCCAACACGCGCGCCGCGACAGAAAAATTATCTTGCTGTGAAAAATGGGTCATTCCTAACATCCTGAAATGTGCGGGTTGCCCCGCACCAATTTGTTAACCTGCAATAGCCATTCCTACTGTCATGTGCAGGCCATAAAAGAGCACACGCCCGATCATCTCACCGCCAAGTATGAGGATTAGCCCCAGAATAAGTCCGGCAACGTGAGGTTCACGGCGACGAATGAGCGGGCAAAGCCAGCATCCAAGACCTGCGCATAACAATACCACACGCCAGACCTGTAAGGAGGCGTAATCTGGTACCAGTGCGCTGGCTTGTTGCACGGATGAGTGAATAGACGCCAGAGACAAACCTTGCAGCACAATCACCCCGGCACAAGCGATCAGCGCCAAAACGCTAATGATGGCAAATGGTGTGGTATTAAATGTAACGCGAGCTGCCCGCAGAATTGCGGCAGCAAGTATTGGACCGCTCAACAATACCGTCAGGAAGAAAGCCAGCGTAGTGTAACCGTTATGCCAGGTTGGCACGGTGTCGATTTGATACACGCAGGTCATCATCCAGACGAAAATGACGCCGAGCGCCATGCTGACAAGTAACCAGAGTTTCCCCAACGCTTGCGGCATTTTACCGATGACCGCCACCAGCCACCATAGTCCGCCAACGGCAAAAAATATGGAACCGGCAGCAATCTCGTTACTCAGACCAGAAGCTCCGATTCGATTCAGCGAGTTAAACGCTCGCAGTGGCGATCCCAGGTGCATGACAGAGGCAATAAACCCGATGCCCATCAACAGCCAGAGGAAAAACATGCCACGGACAATACGCTGACGGTCTGCGTCATTTTTGGCGGCGAACCAGCCAATTCCGCTAACAATCAGCGCGCCTACTACGCATTGACCCAATACGGTAAAGATAACCAGTGGCCACTCATGCCATCCATTTCCCATTTTACACTTCCTCCGGATTAGCCAGATAACCAGTGGTATCGCCGGTCGGGCGGCTGTTGGCGTTAGGTTTGATAACGATATTGGGTTTTGTGAAATGCGCGCGCGGCAGTGGCGCGACGGCAGCCAGAGTGCCGTGCTTCTGGCGCAGCTCTTCAATTGGACCGAACTCAAGTGCACGCAGCGGGCAGGATTCGACACATATGGGTTGTTTCCCCTCGGCGACGCGCGAATAACAACCATCGCACTTCGTCATGTGCCCTTTTTCAGCATTGTACTGTGGCGCGCCGTACGGACAAGCCATGTGGCAGTAGCGGCAGCCGATACAAACATCTTCATCAACCACCACAAAGCCATCTTCACGCTTATGCATTGCGCCGCTGGGGCAGACTTTTGTACATGCGGGGTCATCGCAATGGTTACAGGAGATGGAGAGATAATAAGCGAACACGTTCTGGTGCCAGACGCCATTATCTTCCTGCCAGTCGCCGCCAGCGTATTCATAAATACGGCGGAAACTGACTTCCGGGCCAAGATCTTTAAAATCTTTGCACGCCAGTTCGCAGGTTTTACAGCCAGTACAGCGGCTGGAATCGATAAAAAATCCATATTGTGTGGTCATGGGCTACTCCTTAAACCTTTTCGATCTGGACAAGATTGCTGTGCGACGGGTTTCCCTTTGCCAGCGGTGAAGGGCGGTGAGAGGTCAGAATATTGATACTGCCGCCGTGATCGACCCGGTCACCAAACATATCCGCTTTAAGCCACGCACCTTGCCCGATGGCGGTAACGCCAGGCAGAATACGCGGAGTCACTTTTGCGGCAATCAGCATTTCTCCATTATTGTTAAATACCCGCACGGTATCGCCATGACGGATACCGCGTGCCTGAGCATCAATGGGGTTGATCCACACCTCTTGTGGGCAGGCCTGCTGTAACACATCAATATTGCCGTAGCTGGAGTGGGTACGCGCTTTGTAGTGGAAGCCCGTTAACTGCAGTGGATAGGTTTTCCGCAGGGGATCGTCCCAGCCATCAAAACCTGGGGTATACGCAGGAAGGGGATGAATAATTTCATCTTTTTTCAATTCCCAGGTATCTGCAATCTTCGCCAGTCGTTCCGAATAAATTTCGATTTTCCCCGAAGGTGTTTTCAACGGGTTTGCCTGTGGATCTTCACGGAATGCGCGGAAAGCGACGTAGTGTTCTTCCGGGCATTTTTTCTTAAAGATCCCGGTCGTTTTCATCTCCTCGTAGTCGGGCATCTCAGGGTTACGTTCCTTCGTTTTCGCATGGAGATATTTGATCCATTCATGCTGACTGCGACCTTCAGTAAAGGTTTGATAAACGTCTGGTCCTAAGCGTTTGGCGACTTCACTCAGCATCCAGTAGATGGGTTTGCGTTCAAATTTTGCTGAGGTTGCGGGTTGGGCGAGGATCACATAGCCCATATTCCCTGCAGATTCATGAGAGATAAGGTCTTCTTGCTCTGTTGGCATCAGGTCGGGCAACAGGATATCGCAATACTTAGCCGAGGCCGTCATGAAGTGGTCAATGCCAACAATCATCTCGCACTTGCTGTCATCCTGAAGCACCTCATGGGTGTGATTGATGTCGCCATGTTGATTGATCAATGTGTTACTGGCGTAGCACCATAAAAACTTGATGGGGACATCCAGTTTTTCTTTTCCACGAACACCATCACGGGTCGCGGTCATTTCCGTACCATGGTCGATGGCATCTGTCCATGTAAAGACGGAAATCTGCGTTTTAACAGGATTCTCAAGCATCGGGAACCATTCTACCCCCAGATCCCAGCTACCTTCGCGTACACCTGAGTTGCCGCCGTTTATGCCGACGTTACCGGTGAGAACGGAAAGCATGGCAATAGCGCGGGACGTTTGCTCGCCGTTGGAATGTCGTTGTGGCCCCCAACCCTGACAAATATAAGCAGGTTTTGCTGAACCGATCTCTCGTGCCAACTGGATAATTTTTTCTGCCGGGATGCTGGTGATTTTTGCTGCCCATTCCGGCGTTTTAGCTATGCCGTCAGGCCCTTCGCCCAGAATATAGGCTTTATAATGCGCGTTACGTGGTGCGTTGGCGGGCAGCGTTTTTTCATCGTAACCAACACAATATTTGTCGAGAAATGGCTGATCGACCATGTTTTCAGTAATCAGTACCCAGGCAATCGCACAGGCCAGTGCGCCATCGGTGCCTGGGCGAATGGGCAGCCATTCATCTTCACGCCCGGCAGCTGTGTCGTTATAACGTGGATCGATGACGATCATGCGTGCGTTTGAACGTTCGCGGGCTTGCTCGACGTAGTAAGTGACACCACCGCCGCTCATCCGCGTTTCTGCCGGGTTATTTCCGAACATAACGACCAGTTTCGTATTGGCGATATCATCCGGGCTGTTGCCATCATTGGCACCGAACATATAACTCATTGCGGCACTGATCTGTGCGGTACTGTAGCTGCCATAGCGACTGAGAAAACCACCGCAAGAGTTCATCAGACGGTACGGGACGTTTGAGTTGGTGATGTTTCCGCCATCTACGCCTGTTCCGTACAGGACATGTACAGCCTCATTGCCGTAATCTTTTAGGATCCGCCGAAGATTATCACTGATGGTATCCAGGGCTTCGTCCCAACTTATCCGTTCAAATTTACCTTCACCGCGCTTGCCGACGCGCTTCATGGGATATTTCAACCTATCAGGATGATTCATCCGTCGGCGGATAGAGCGCCCGCGTAAACACGCGCGAACCTGATGATTACCGTAGACGTCGTCACCTGTCGTATCAGACTCCACCCAGTACACGGTGTCATCTTTCACATGCAAACGTAACAGACAGCGGCTCCCGCAGTTAACGGTGCAGGAACTCCAGACCGCTTTCTCTTCTACCGGAGCCTCTGCCGCCCGGACCATTTGAGAAAATGGCAGAGTGAAAGCACTGCTTGCCAGCGCAAGACTGCCAAGTGCGGAGGTTTTCATCAGACTTCTACGGCTGATTTCAGCCTTCATGAGCGCCTCTGTGGTATGGATTTTCATCATTACTCACTTATTGCTTTTCAAACAAAATGTCATGCCAGAATTTATGGTTGTCGTGGGTTATATTTTTTCGATCTCGACCAGATTAGTGTGCTGCGGGTTTCCCTTCGCCAGTGGTGAAGGGCGCAGAGTGGTTAGCGTATTCACACAGCCGCCATGGTCGATTTTATCGCCAGACATATTGGCCTCGTGCCAGGCTCCCTGGCCCATAGCGCTAACCCCAGGGAGAATGCGTGGTGTCACTTTGGCTGGTAGCCGAACTTCGCCACGATGGTTAAACACCCGCACCATATCGCCGTTGGCAATCCCACGTTTCTGCGCATCTATAGGGTTGATCCACACCTCCTGACGGCAGGCAGCCTTCAGGAGATCAATATTGCCGTAGGTCGAGTGAGTACGGGATTTGTAATGGAAACCAAACAGTTGAAGTGGGAAGGTTCTACGTTCAGGGGAGTCCCAGCCTTCAAAGGTAGAGGCATAAACTGGCAGTGGGCTTATCACTTCATCTTTTTCCAGTTCCCAGGTACGGGCAATTTCCGCCAGCTTGCTGGAATAAATTTCAATCTTACCGGAAGGTGTTTTAAGTGGATTTGCCTCGGGGTCGTCACGAAATGCTTTGTAGGCGACAAAATGACCATTGGGATCTTTACGCTTATAGATACCCATTTTTTTCAGTTCGTCGTAAGACGGTAACGCCGGATCTTTGGCAAGCATTTTGGCGTACAGATGTTGTAACCATTGTTCCTGCGTGCGACCTTCAGTGAACTTTTGATAGACGTCAGGTCCAAGACGTTTCGCGACTTCACTCAGGATCCAGTAAATCGGTTTACGTTCGAATTTTTCGCTGGTGACTGGCTGGAGGAAAATGAGATATCCCATGTTACCGGCGTAGTCGTTAGGAATAATATCTTCCTGCTCAACGGTCATCAGGTCTGGCAGCAGAATGTCGGCATATTTTGCCGATGAGGTCATAAAGTTTTCGATGACCACAATCATTTCGCATTTCGATTCGTCTTGCAGAATTTCATGCGTTTTGTTGATGTCAGAATGCTGATTAACGAGGGTATTTCCCGCGTAGTTCCAGATGAACTTAATGGGCACATCCAGTTTATCTTTGCCGCGGACGCCGTCGCGGATTGCCGTCATTTGCGGACCATGATCGATAGCATCTGTCCAGCTGAAGCAGGAGATTGACGTTTTGACCGGATTATCCAGCACCGGCAGGCGTTCTATGGTAATGGTATAGGTCGATTCACGCGCGCCACTATTTCCGCCGCTGATGCCGACATTGCCCGTCAAAATAGGTAACATAGCAATAGCGCGTGCAGTCAGTTCGCCGTTTGCCTGGCGTTGCGGCCCCCAGCCCTGGCAGATATAAGCGGGTTTTGCTGTGCCAATTTCACGCGCCAGTTTGATGATACGGTCTACCGGGATACCGGTAATTTGCGAAGCCCACTGCGGCGTTTTCGCTGTGTTATCATCACCTTCACCAAGAATATAGGCTTTATAGTGACCATTTTTGGGTGCATCTGCGGGTAAGGTTTTTTCGTCATAGCCGACGCAGTATTTATCGAGAAAAGGTTGATCAACGAGATTTTCGTTAATCAATACCCAGGCAATACCCGCAACCAGCGCGGCATCGGTGCCCGGGCGAATAGGGAGCCATTCATCTTCACGACCAGCAGCCGTATCGGTATATCGCGGATCGATAACAATCATTTTGGCGTTCGATTTCTCGCGCGCTTTTTCAAGAAGATAAGTGATGCCACCGCCGCTCATGCGGGTTTCTGCCGGGTTGTTACCAAACATCACGACCAGCTTGCTGTTTTCAATATCCGTGGTGCTGTTGCCATCATTACTGCCGTAGGTGTAGGGCATGGCACAGGAAATTTGCGCGGTGCTGTAGGAGCCATACTGATTGAGTGAACCGCCGTAGCAGTTCATCAGGCGTTTGACCGCCGAGGCTGATGGCGAAGAGCGGGTCATATTGCCGCCAACAATCCCCGAAGAGTACTGAATATATACAGCCTCATTGCCATATTGTTCGACGGTTTTTTTCAGGCTACTGGCGATAGTATCCAGGGCTTCATCCCAGCTAATCCGTTCGAATTTGCCTTCACCGCGTGTACCCACGCGTTTCATTGGGTAATTCAAGCGATCGGGATGATTAATACGCCGGCGGATGGAGCGACCGCGCAAACAGGCGCGTACCTGATGGTTGCCGTACTCATCGCTGCCGGTATTGTCAGTTTCCACCCAGGTCACTTCATTATCTTTAACATGTAGACGAAGTGCACAGCGGCTACCACAGTTGACGGAACAGGCACCCCAGATCACTTTTTCGCTGGCCTGTTGTACCGCTGCCGCTGCACTGCGCAGGGTGAACGGTAAAGAAAAACCGCCTGCAGCCAGCGCCAGAGAACCTATCGCGGTTGATTTAACGAGTGTTCTGCGGCTGATGCCCACCATTCGGTCATTTTTGGACATAACTCACTCCCTGTTCTTTATCGTTATATAAATGTTTATATATTGAATATTTAGCGCGCTAACAATAGAGGGAGTCTACCCATTTTGGGTTAAGAATTATTAATCCATATCAATAGAAGGGTATGAGTAATAAGGTGGGATTATGTTGTATGTTCAAATCGCCGGATGTGTCGTATCCGGCGTTCAGTCGATAATGTATTACTGCGGTTCGGCAGGCGCGCCATCCTGGGTAGACTGCGCGGGAGCAGAGACGTTACCGCTGGTGGTGCGGGTGTAGAGAATTTTATGCGTATCATTAGCACAATGCCCGACGACCTGGGAATCAGGCTGATCAACCTGGTCATTGGGTACAATACTTAACGTGAAGCTGCTTTCGGGTACGCCATTATTGATAATGCGCTGTGATATATCGCTCTGTATGCGCTCACAGGATCCCGGCGCGGCGAGTACCGCGGGTGAGGCGAGGGCGAGCAGAAGCGCGGCACAGCAGGTTGAGAGTTTCATCATAAGCTCCTTACGCGAAGATAACTTCTTTAAGCATAGCATTTAACGTGTAAAGTACTGTATTTGCTACTATGATTGAGAATCATCTCTACTCTCTGGTGGCTGTTGTGAAATACAAATTACTACCATGCTTACTCGCGATATTCCTCACAGGATGTGACCGCACAGAGGTAACACTTTCATTTACCCCTGAGATGGCCAGTTTCTCTAATGAATTCGATTTTGATCCGCTGCGTGGTCCGGTAAAAGATTTCACTCAGACATTAATGGATGAGCAAGGTGAAGTGACGAAACGTGTTTCTGGGACTTTGTCGGAAGAAGGCTGTTTTGATTCACTCGAATTACTGGATCTGGAAAATAATACCGTGGTCGCTCTGGTACTGGACGCCAATTATTACCGTGATGCCGAGACGCTGGAGAAGAGAGTACGTTTACAGGGAAAATGCCAGCTAGCAGAATTACCTTCTGCCGGGGTGAGTTGGGAAACCGATGATAATGGCTTCGTGATTAAAGCCAGCAGCAAACAAATGCAGATGGAATATCGCTATGATGATCAGGGTTATCCGCTGGGTAAAACCACGAAAAGTAACGACAAAACATTATCTGTCAGCGCCACGCCATCAACGGATCCGATCAAAAAATTAGATTACACAGCGGTTACTTTACTGAATAATCAACGAGTTGGTAATGTAAAACAGAGCTGTGAATATGACAGTCACGCCAATCCGGTGGACTGTCAGCTGATCATTGTTGATGAAGGAGTAAAACCCGCCGTCGAACGGGTTTACACCATCAAAAATACGATCGATTATTATTAATGCTATTGTGCGGTCGGCTTCAGGAGAGTCTGACCCGGTGTTTTGTGCTCTGCCAGATACTGATGCTGGAATATACACATGCGAATGGCATTACGATATTGACCATTAATAAAGAACTCGTGCATCAATTCACCTTCAACCGTAAAGCCAAGCTTGCGGTAAATGTGAATCGCTTTTTCATTCTCTTTATCGACGATCAGATACAGCTTATAGAGATTGAGAACGGTGAAGCCATAGTCCATTGCTAATTTGGCGGCACGGGTTGCCAGACCTTTCCCCTGATACTCCGGGGAGATAATTATCTGAAATTCTGCCCGGCGATGTACATGGTTAATTTCCACCAGCTCCACCAGACCGGCTTTTTCGCCGTCACATTCCACCACAAAGCGTCGTTCGCTCTGATCGTGAATATGCTTATCATACAGATCAGAGAGTTCAACAAAGGCTTCGTAGGGTTCCTCAAACCAGTAACGCATCACACTGGCGTTATTGTCGAGTTGATGTACATAGCGTAAATCTTCACGCTCCAGCGGGCGTAGCTTAACACTGTGGGCGCTTGGCATAACGTGTCCTTACATTCCTTAAATCAATAACAGGTTAGGGGGTAATAACGCGGCCAGTTCGACGGTCCAGGCAGCGCAAAGTATTTGGCTCCCAGTAGGCATTGATGTTGGCGCTTTGCTCACATTTATCGCGGTTATCAAAAGCGGCGTCGGCTTTATCCCACTCTTTTTCAGTGCGTTTATTCACTTTCTGACGCAGATTGCGCGTGTCATTCCATTGCTCTTTTTCCATAGCGGCGTGCTGGCGGCTTTGTGCACTGTCGCCAGACTCAATCACCAGTTTGTTAGTTTCGGCATGAACAGTTGTGCTCAGTGCCAGTGCGCAAGGCAGCAGAAAAGCGAGCAGGCCGATTCGTTTGCTGAGAGTGATTTTCATAATTCATTCCCTGTATGAATGATTAAAGGAGATTCTACACCATCCACTGCGAACGCAAAACGTACCAGGAGGGTGTTTATATTGATGATATTATGTCGCCCTATAACTATACATGATGTCAATAAGTGACAAAGATGATTAAAACAACGTTACTATTTTTTGCTACTGCGCTGTGTGAAATTATTGGATGCTTTCTGCCCTGGTTGTGGTTAAAACGAAACGCCAGTATCTGGCTGTTGCTTCCGGCGGGGATTTCACTGGCGCTGTTTGTCTGGTTGTTAACGTTGCATCCAGCGGCGAGTGGGCGTGTTTACGCGGCTTATGGTGGCGTTTATGTCTGCACGGCGTTGATGTGGCTGCGCGTTGTGGATGGCGTGAAACTGACTCTTTATGACTGGACGGGTGCGTTGATTGCGCTTTGCGGCATGTTGATCATTGTTGCGGGCTGGGGGCGCACGTAGGAACATAAATCCATTTTATCAATAAGATAAGAGGAAGTGTCAGCTGACAAAAGGTATTCTATTTCATCTTTTGTCAACCATTCACAGCGCAAATATACGCCTTTTTTTGTGATCACTCCGGCTTTTTTCGATCTTTATACTTGTATGGTAGTAGCTCAGTTGCGTAGATTTCATGCATCACGACAAGCGATGCAAGGAATCGAACATGAAGATCGTAAAGGCTGAAGTTTTTGTTACCTGTCCGGGGCGTAATTTCGTCACATTAAAAATCACCACTGAGGACGGTATTACGGGCCTTGGGGATGCCACCCTCAATGGACGTGAGCTTTCCGTGGCCTCTTATTTGCAGGATCACCTTTGTCCGCAGCTTATTGGTCGCGATGCGCACCGTATCGAAGATATCTGGCAGTTTTTCTATAAAGGTGCTTACTGGCGTCGCGGTCCGGTTACGATGTCGGCCATTTCAGCGGTTGATATGGCGCTGTGGGATATTAAAGCCAAAGCTGCCAACATGCCGCTTTACCAGTTACTCGGCGGCGCGTCTCGTGAAGGGGTGATGGTTTATTGCCATACCACCGGTCACAGTATTGATGAAGCTCTGGATGATTATGCCCGTCATCAGGAGCTGGGATTCAAAGCCATCCGCGTGCAGTGCGGAATCCCTGGTATGAAAACCACCTACGGCATGTCGAAAGGTAAAGGTCTGGCTTATGAACCCGCAACCAAAGGACAGTGGCCGGAAGAGCAGCTGTGGTCGACGGAGAAATACCTCGATTTCATGCCGAAATTGTTTGACGCGGTACGTAACAAGTTTGGTTTTAATGAACATTTGCTGCATGACATGCACCATCGCTTAACGCCTATTGAAGCGGCGCGCTTTGGTAAAAGCATTGAAGATTATCGCATGTTCTGGATGGAAGACCCGACGCCTGCAGAAAACCAGGAATGCTTCCGTCTCATTCGCCAACATACCGTCACACCCATCGCAGTGGGTGAAGTCTTCAACAGCATCTGGGACTGCAAACAACTGATTGAAGAGCAACTCATCGATTATATCCGCACCACGCTGACCCATGCAGGCGGAATTACCGGTATGCGCCGGATTGCCGATTTTGCTTCGCTGTATCAGGTACGTACTGGCTCACACGGTCCTTCCGATTTGTCACCAGTCTGCATGGCTGCAGCGCTGCACTTTGATCTGTGGGTCCCCAATTTCGGTGTCCAGGAATACATGGGTTATTCCGAACAAATGCTCGAAGTCTTCCCGCACAACTGGACTTTCGATAACGGCTATATGCATCCGGGAGACAAACCGGGTCTTGGCATCGAATTCGATGAAAAGCTGGCGGCGAAATATCCCTATGAACCTGCTTATCTACCAGTCGCACGTCTGGAAGATGGCACGCTGTGGAACTGGTAAGGAGTAAGATAATGAAAAGCATATTAATTGAAAAACCGAATCAACTGGCGATTGTCGAACGTGAAATACCCACCCCGTCAGCGGGTGAAGTTCGAGTAAAAGTGAAACTTGCCGGAATTTGTGGTTCAGATAGCCATATTTATCGTGGGCATAATCCTTTTGCGAAATATCCGCGCGTCATTGGTCATGAATTCTTTGGCGTCATTGATGCAGTGGGTGAAGGCGTGGAAAGCGCCAGAGTCGGTGAACGTGTTGCAGTCGATCCGGTGGTCAGCTGTGGGCATTGCTATCCGTGCTCTATAGGTAAACCGAACGTTTGTACGACACTGGCTGTATTAGGTGTGCACGCTGACGGTGGTTTCAGTGAATATGCCGTGGTTCCGGCAAAAAATGCGTGGAAAATTCCTGAAGCAGTGGCCGATCAATATGCGGTAATGATCGAACCTTTTACCATTGCGGCTAACGTAACCGGACATGGTCAACCGACTGAAAATGATACCGTTCTGGTTTATGGTGCCGGTCCAATCGGCCTGACGATCGTTCAGGTATTAAAAGGCGTCTATAACGTTAAAAATGTGATTGTTGCCGATCGCATTGATGAACGACTGGAAAAAGCGAAAGAGAGCGGGGCAGACTGGGCGATCAATAACAGCCAGACACCGCTTGGCGAGATTTTCGCTGAAAAAGGCATCAAGCCGACATTAATTATCGATGCGGCTTGTCATCCTTCTATCCTGAAAGAGGCCGTAACGCTGGCTTCTCCAGCGGCACGTATTGTATTGATGGGCTTCTCCAGTGAACCGTCTGAAGTGATTCAGCAAGGAATTACCGGAAAAGAACTCTCTATTTTCTCTTCACGCTTAAATGCAAATAAATTTCCGGTTGTTATCGACTGGTTAAGTAAAGGGTTAATTAAACCAGAAAAATTAATTACCCATACGTTTGATTTCCAGCATGTTGCTGATGCCATTAGTTTATTTGAACAGGATCAAAAACATTGCTGCAAAGTCTTACTCACTTTTTCTGAATAATACCAATAACGGCGAGTAAGTAGTACGCATCTTACCTCTTTTTTAGAGATAACCATTATGACAATAGAAAAACATGAAAGAAGCACTAAGGATTTGGTGAAAGCAGCAGTATCGGGATGGCTGGGCACTGCGCTTGAATTTATGGATTTCAAGAGTCATACGTGTTAACTATTTGATAAATATTAAATTAATTTTTCATTGCTTCGTTATGGGGCATGGTTGGGGCAAACTCGCTTAACTGTGTATTTAACAAAGCTACCTGTGCATTATTGTTTTCAGACATCCATTTTCCGTATACCTGAAATACCATTTGCGCATCTGCATGGCCCATCTGGTTTGCTATAAATGCCGGGTTAGCACCAGCTGTCAGCGACCAGCAGGCATAAGTATGTCTCGACTGATATGATTTTCGATGGCGGAGTCCGGCACGTTTTATCGCTGCGTCCCACATCTGCCTTATTGAGTCAACGGTAAAATGGTCACCATAATTTTTTACTCTCGCTGACACTTCAGGTTGAAAAACAAAGGTGCATTTTTGTTTTTCTGTTCTGCCATACTCTCTGAGGTGAACATCAATGATATGCTCTTTGCTCAGTCTCGTTAATGTCATCTGACTCCGGAGAGCGTCGATTGCTGGCTTAATAAGATGAATGACCCGATTGGTTCCCGCCTGTGTTTTTGGTACCGTGAAACGGTCTTTTGCTAAATTTCTCCTGATCATCATTGTTCCATTTTTCAGATCTATGTCCTCCCATCCAAGTGCACACAGCTCACCAGGGCGAACGCCAGTATAAACAGAAACACACCATAAATTTTTGGCTTGCTGATTTCTGCACGCATCGATAAGACGGATGAATTCCTCCCGCGAAAGAGGATCCGGAATGGTTCTTGATTCCTTTAATGGCGAGATCCCCTTAAACGGGTTATCTGCCAAGTAACCGTTATCAACACCAAACTGGAACACGGCGTTAAGATTTGTCATGTAATTATTTACAGTTACAGCCGATCTCCCTGGTTGTGTAACAATATAGTTACTTTTGGGGATCTGGTATCCAGTCAGTAGCTCTTTACGAACCTCCAGTAATTTTTCTTTATTAATCGATGAGGCAAGATTTTTTTCACCGATTATGCTCAGGATATTTTTGATGACGGCACGGTATGTGTTGAGTGATGTTTTTGCGACTTCAGTTTCTTTCAGTGCCAGAAATTTTTCAGCCAGTTCTTTTATGGTTAAATCTTGTCGGGCCTCACCAAATTTTTCCAGATTGCGTGAGGAGGGAAACTGTTTTGCATAGTCGAAAACACCAGTTTTTATTGCGTAACAAACAGAGGCGCGTAGTTCACCTGCAACGCGCCTGTTTTTTGCTGTGTCAGGAACCCCCAGATTTTCCCTGACTCTTACGCCTTTATAAACAAACCAGATACGTAATTTCCCTCCATGGTTTTCCACGCCTGTCGGATATTTCATTTCAACTTCTCTCATTAGTTAGTGTGGCTTTTAGTCAAGTAAGATGACGTCTTGGTCTCGCTGATGCCTGGCGCTCAATCCAGCGATCAATTTCTTCCAGGTTGTAAAAGCATGGGCTGTTATCCCATGGCATACCGTCATGAGCGACATGCTTATATTCCCTTCCTTCCATAAACGATTTTTCCCGGGCCTTTTTTAACGTACCTTTTTTTATTCCTTTCAGCGCAATTAACTGCTCTTCGGATACCCATTTGCCGGGAGAGACAATCATGATTACTTCGCTCATCGATTTCTTTATCTCTTACATTAGACGAGCGCCGGTTGCAGAATACCAGTCACAACCGGCGACAGTTGAACATTAAGAATCAGCCTGACTCGGGATCAGTTTTTGCCAGATAACTGAAACGTATTTTGCCTGGTAACGGGCGTCATCAAGTGCATTATGGCGCTCACCTTCGAATGGAATAGCCGTTCTGGCATCGAAGTCTATGGCTTTCCCCAGCTCAACGATTGTGCGTACATCGCGATCGTTGTAGTAACGCCACGGGCAGGGGATCCCCTGCCGTTCGTATGAACGGCGCAAAATCGTGTTGTCGAAGTTGGCTCCATTTCCCCAAACCTGAACAAAAAATTCACCGGAGTTTTCGTCGATAAATTCCCGCAATTGTAACAGTGCATCATCTAACGGGATTTCATCGGTCATAATGGCAGATTGCGCTTCGCGTGATTGCTTAAGCCACCATTTAATGGTGTCCCGATCAATGACTCCGCCAGCAGTTTCCAGATCGATAGTCTTACTAAATTCCGGTCCCATATCTCCGGTTTGCGGATCGAAAAATATTGCACCTATTGAGATGATCGGGGCATCAGGATTTTTTCCCATGGTTTCAAGGTCGATCATTAGATGGTCACACGTCCTGCTGGTGGATGTGATTTCGTGATGACCGTTCACCTTAATTGAGTGATCTGCCGTCTCGCCAGTTTCATTATCGCTATTGTGATGCTGATTGCCGCCAGTGTTCTCCTTGTGTGGATGTTCAGCGCCTTCCATTTCCTCCAGATCATCTTCCTGAACTTCAACCTGATACTCTTCATCGAATGTTTCCTGGTATGTTGCGTCGCCCATCACCGCGCCACAATCAGGGCAGTTGCCGCCGCCGGTCTGACCGCAGGCGGTGCAGACTTTTTCCACTTCCAGTTGCGCCACTGGTTCAGGCTGTTTCGTTTCTGGCTCGTTTTGTAACGCATTTGTGCTGTTTTGTTCCGCTTTTTGGTAGTTCCGTTCCGATTCATGCTGGTTCTGGTTCACAGAATCGCGGGTCTGGATCCCCTTAACCCATTTCGGATCATTCGGGTCACTAATCCCTTCAACAAATTCACCACGTGATGCAGCAAGCAACTTATCGGCGTCAGGCTGGCTGATATTGGCTGCCTGCATAATTTTGTTTACTTCGTCAGCGGTAACTTTTATCGGCTCTGGTTGTTCTGAATCTTCAGCGGTATCTACATTTTGCGGTAAGCCCGTGTATGTGCCATTTTTTCGGGCAAAATATTCTTCTTTTGTGATTTCAGTGGCGCCAGCAGCCAGTGCCTTATCCAGACCAGAAAGTTTGTTTGCGCGACCGTATTTTTCTCCGTCCTTATCTGCGAAGAGGAAATAGAACGGCCCCTCACGCTCTACAGATGGTTCAGCTTCCGGCGCGGTTTCATTTTTTGGGATATCAGATACCTCAGTTTCCACTGCATCAGTTTGTGTTTCTGATGACTGGAGAACATCAACAGTGCCCAGGTCTGTTTCTTCATTCTCAAACACGCCCTTTGTCGTCAGGTATTCGCAGATATATTTGTTCAGTGCTATGGGATCTTTGTGAATGTCGATCGGACGCTCACGGACAAGGCCAAAAATAGTCTGGCGGTCGTAGCGAAGGGCATCAGGCTGTTTGCGCATTGATGCCGAGATACGCTTCCAGTCTTCGCGGTCGTTGTCGATAACTTCTTTTTTTGCCCAGCGATGGATGCTGCCGTCAATGTTTCCGGCATCCACATCACCAGGCCAGAGAGCGTAGGCCAGTTCGTCATCCAGTGTTTTCCATGTCTGCTTGTATTCGCGATGAATGGCAGCAATGACCGGGCTGATTTTTCCTGTTGAATTTTCAGTGTACTGTTGATTGGTTCTGGCGCGGGCGAGATCAACAACAGACGTGTATTTTCCGGTTTCCTTGCGTTCACCTTCGCGACGTTTTTTCCAGATGCGCATCTCTGCCTGAATTTCGGGCCATTTAGCACCAGGAATACATTTATGCTTAACCCACCCAATGGCGTGCAACTTAAGCTCCGGATACATGGCGTTAACTTCTGGCATTTTCATCAACGCTTCAACGATATGTCCGTCGAATGTTGCCATGTCTTCCTGCAACAATTCCTGTGCGCTAATAACCATATCAACGGTGATGTTTTCACATGTGTCGAACTTAACCATGACAGCGTTCTGTACTTCAGGGGCCAGCTTGTCAAAAGTGACGTTCATCGGATCGGATTCAGTCTCAACCGGGACAAAAGAAGCAGACTCCTCATCCCAGCGGTTTTCCTGCATATATTCAGCATCCCATGAATCGAGGGCAGGGCGGGGTATGCCAGGTTTATCCTCGCAGACAATAAATTTATAAGCGCAGTCCTGAGCAGCCGGATAATGTTCCAGGAACTGCCAGTGAAATTTTGCTCGAGCACGGCGTTCGTCGCCAGCTTCAATGGCTGTGGCTACAGCCACAGCGCCTTCTTCCCTTGTTGCCAGTTCGTCAGGAATAGCGGCGCAAATAAAGACTTTACTCATTTTGTTTTAACCTCATGACAGATTTAAGGATGAACAAATCCCTGCCATTGCTGGCATATAAGAATGAAACCGGATATTTATTACGGAACTGTTTTAAAGACCTGCCGGGATTTCGATATTATCCTGGTGAATAACTTTATCGACCGGGTAACAGTTACCGGGAATTTTCTGTTCGGTTGCTGCAGTCATACACTCCTGCATTGTCCTGTGCACACTGACTGCAATATCAACTGGCTCTCCGGAAACAAGAAAAACTGTCAGAACAAGCACAAATGCTGAATTCATTGTGCACATCCTTTTGGCATCAGACGTAAACGAGCCAGCATTGAAACAATGCATATTTTATTTAATAGCTCCCGTTCTTGTTTTCTCTTGTTAATGGCATCTTCAGTAAATACTGGGTTACTGATAGTGACACCAATTTCAAAACAACCTTCAGACGTATTAACGTTTGGTAATAACGTTTTCATTATCGCGTCCTCAACAATGAATTTTGTGATGCAGTGCCTGGTGCCTCCAGGTGACGTTAACCAGTTAACAATTAACGCCGGATACAGAGAATCCACCCATAACACTGTTTTTGGTTTTAACTGTTCCGCGTGCGCTCAGCCGCATTCACCACATCACAAAATTCACTTTAAAAAGGGCGGCAGAGCAGTCACGGAGTAAAACTGATACCGCCAAACGTCACCAGAAAATTGATAACAGAGGGCGTTGCAGCGGGGTTGTCACTTAAGCGTATGGTCAACCTGACAACCCGGTGTCCTCAACGGGGAAGGAATAACCCCGCCATACTTACCGCCGCGCCATTTCGCGGGTTGCCACAACCGGAAGCGCACGGTCGACGAAAATTTAACGACAGGCTATCTATGAACCAGCTACCTCGCCGTGCGCTTTCGCGTTATGGTCTGACTTTTCAGGGAAATATCCTTTCAGTAAACTGTCAGTGCCGGATGCTCACCCGTGTCCGGCGCACGCACTCCACCTCACCCGTGGAGAACTCCTTAATTACTAACCTTAGCTTTGTTGATTAGCTACTAACGCGGGTATGTAATCATTCTGGCAATGCTTAATGCCGCTGCTTTTTCCAGATTGGTGATATCCTGCTCCAGAGCGGACAGATTTTCAGCCTGCTTAGCCCTGGTTTCATTGGCCCATTTCAAATCCTGCGCTGCATTAATTTTCTGGCGCATCCACTCATAAAGTTCATCATCGGTATAGTCTGGCGCGATGATGACGGGTTCTCGTTTCTGCATACTGATTCCTCGCGGTGCTGTTTCGCTTATCAGCCGTTAGATTTTGCCGAACTGGAAAGCGCCTGTTTAAACTCACTGAAGCTGAGAGCTTCTTCGCCTTCGGCAAGGCCTTCGAAGTATTCTTCGTAAGCCTTTTCCATGATTGTGTCGAAATCCATATCACTCACCTGAGTTTCTTTCCAGCCAGCGACGGGCACCATTTTCGGTTTTAAACGTTTTGCTTTTGGTATACGTCATTGCGGTGAACGTGCCGTCCTGGTTTGGAAACACGCCGTACACCAGAGATTCGTTGTTGCCAAGATCGATAGTATCCATGCTGACCTCATTTCCCCTTAACGCTGGGGTAGCGGAACTGTTTGCTGAGAACACCGTGCGGTGTGTTGATGCAAACAAGATTAGCCATGACTAACATATCGGTCAAGTGATTTTGTATGCTATAGCTAACATAATTGATGTGGTAAAAGATAACTCATTGATGATGTTATCTTTTATTTGTCCGCTGACGGGCTTTTAGTAATTCTTCAAAGAGTTTATTGAAGTTTTTTACTCGAGCTCGCATTTCGGCGAGCTGGGTATCCTGTTCTGATTCTGGCAGTGCATTAAACAGCTCAAGGAGCTCTAGTTCTTTGGGGGATAAGGCAACTGGCTTCTCAACAGGTGGTGTTGGTTGCTTGTCTTCATCGCCAAATAGAATCCATGTTGGTGAGCATTGCAATACTTTGCTGAGGGCAAAAAGGTTCTTCCCTGTAGGTTCACTATCACCCCGTTCCCATTGTGATACAGACACATGGGAGATTTTCAGGGCTTTAGCAAGAGACCTTTGGGTGTGTTTGAGGTTTTTCCGACGATACCTGATGCGTTCGCCGATAGTTAAATTTTTTGTTTCCATAGTTAGCTAATGCTAAATCGTATTGACTATGTTTTTGTTAACATCTATCTTGTTAGTTATGACTAACAATAAAGGTGTTTTAAATGCTTAAAACTGACGCTCTTTTGTATTTCGGTTCAAAAACAAAACTTGCACAAGCAGCAGGTATTCGTTTGGCTTCGCTTTATAGCTGGAAAGGGGATTTAGTTCCCGAAGGTCGCGCGATGCGTCTACAGGAGGCATCTGGCGGGGAGCTTCAGTATGATCCCAAAGTTTATGATGAATATCGTAAGACGAAGCGGGCGGGGCGGTTGAACAATGAAAATCACTCCTGAACAGGCTCGTGAGGCTCTGGATGCCTGGATATGTCGACCAGGAATGACACAGGAGCAGGCGACGATATTAATCACTGAAGCATTCTGGGCTTTGAAAGAGCGCCCGAACATCGATGTTCAGCGTGTCACATATGAAGGTGGCGCGATTGATCAGCGAGCGCTTGGCGTTAATCGAGTGAAGATATTTGAACGCTGGAAGGCTATCGACACCAGGGATAAGCGTGAAAAGTTCACGGCGCTAGTGCCTGCAATTATGGAGGCTATCCGGATTAATGATTTCAGGTTGTATCGTGAAATTACTGACGGAAAAAGCATCACGTGCATGATCGCCGGGTTAAACAAAGAATATGGCGATGTGGTGGAGTCCGGACTGCTTTTTGCTGATCCTGCCGTAGTGGATCGTGAAACTGACGAACTTATAGAAAAAGCAATTGCTTTCAAACTTGCGTATCGACAGCAATACCAACAAAAAGCTGGATGGAATTATGAGCCTTCTTTTTGCTGAACGCCCACTGGTTATAAACACGCAGCTGGCAATGAAAATTGGCTTAAACGAAGCCATTGTTTTGCAACAACTGCACTACTGGTTGAGAGATACCAACTCCGGCATGGAATGTGATGGTGTTCGCTGGATTTATAACACAACGGAACAATGGCTGGAACAGTTCCCATTCTGGTCAGAGTCAACGTTAAAGCGCGCGTTTGCAAGTCTGAAAACGCTGGGGCTTTTGCGTTGTGAAAAGCTCAATAAATCAAAGCGCGATATGACCAATTTCTACACGATCAACTATGGGAGCGAGCTTTTAGATGGTGGCAAATTGAGCGAATCCATCGGTTCAAAATGCGCCGCTCCATCAGGTCAAAATGACACGATGGAAGAGGTCAAAATGAAACGCTCCATTGGTTCAAAACGACCCAATGTCATCGGGTCAAAATGGCCTGATGATCTTACAGAGAATACAACAGAGATTACTACAGAGAATAAAAACACTTTTCGTCCGGAAGCTTCGCAACCGGACCCGCAGACGACTGAACAGGATTTTTTAACCCGGAACTCCGACGCGGTTGTGTTTAGTGCGAAAAAACGCCAGTGGGGTAGCAGGGAGGATTTGGCGTGTGCGCAGTGGATCTGGGGGCGGATCGTGGGTCTCTACGAACAGGCAGCCAGTGATGATGGCGAGATCATGCGACCAAAAGAGCCTAACTGGACTGCCTGGGCCAATGACGTGCGCACAATGCGGATGCTGGATGGCAGAAGCCACAGACAAATTTGCGAAATGTTTGGTCGGGTTCAGCGAGATCCATTCTGGGTAAAAAACATCATGAGCCCGTCAAAGCTCCGCGAAAAATGGGACGAACTGGTCATCCGCCTGGGACGTTCACCTGTACAGCGTTGTGTTAATCATATTTCTGAACCGGATACAGAAATTCCGCCTGGTTTCAGAGGATAAGTGTTGATTTCAGGTCATGAGGTAATTTTAAGGGGGACTTGTGGCAAAAGTTTTTACACAAGAAGAGCGGGAAAAAATTAAATGGCAGGTGGTGGAACTCGTGCGCCAGAGCGGCCGTGAGACGTTACGGCAACTGGAAGCTAAAACAGGTGCGACTAGATATCTGATGAGCGTTCTTGCCAGAGAGCTGGTAGCCAGTGGCGATGTATACAACTCCGGCTACGGGTTATTCCCCTCTGAACAGGCGCGTAAGGACTGGCAAAACGCCCGCAAAAAACTCTCGAGGGCAAAGGTGAAGAAACCTGCTGTGGTTGATCCGGACCTTATCTGGTCATCACCTGACGGAGAAATACGTCGCTACGACAGTCGCCTAAACATAATCTGTCGCGAGTGCCGGAAGAGCGAAGTTATGCAGCGCATACTGGCTTTCTATCAGGGTAATTTTCAGGACGTGGCGCAGTGAGTGCACCGGCAACCATTCTTGATATGTGCTGTGGCAGCCGCATGTTCTGGTTCGATAAGTCTGACGAACGGGCGATATTCAGCGATATCAGAAAAGAAGGATACACATTACGCAATGGGAGACGCTTGATTATCAGCCCTGACATTATCGCAGATTTTCGTGCATTATCATTTGCAGACGCATCTTTTTCGATGGTTGTATTAGACCCTCCGCATCTTGAGAGTGTTGGTGATAACGCCTGGATGGGAAAGAAATATGGACGGCTGAATAAAGATGCCTGGCGTGATGATTCGCGACAGAGATTTAAAGAAGCCTTTCGGGTGTTGAGGCCGCACGGCGTTCTGATTTTTTAATGGAATGAAACGCAAATACCGGTAAGCCAGATTCTGGCACTGACAGACAGAAAACCTGTTATCTGTTAACGAACAGGGAAAAAACGATAAAACCCACTGGATTATTTTTATGAAAGAGGCATCCAGTGAGTAGATTCGTAAGGCTACAGATACGTATATCTGAATAATTAAATTCAGTTCTGTAAATAAAATTTAATCCTTAACCGGATGGATTTCTGCACCCTCAGAACATCAGGAGGCCGCCCGAAAGGGCGGTAGTGAAATGCGAAAGTTCAAAATTATTATTGAAACGGGAATAGCTGGTGGAGATTTTGAGGATGTATTCGAAGTGGACGATGACGCAACACCTGAGGAAATTCATGACGGAGCATAAGAAATTTTCTTTAACTACTGCAATTACTCATACCACGAAATAAAAGACGATGAGGAAGAACAAAGTGGCTGATTTTTGTTCAGCTAAATATAACATCAGTTTTGAAGAGCGGGATGAACTATTAATGGACTATGGTGAGTTACGCGGTGGAAGTGCTGCTGATGTCGAATCCTAGCGTGATGACTATGAAGCGGGAAAAACTCCGGTCGAAGCATATTGTGATGAGTGGGGCGATGAATGAGCGAGATTAATTATCAGGAAGGGCATGAAACGGCGGGGCAAGCAAAACCAGTGGCATGGCGATATCGCTACGTGAAAAAAGCGTTACGGACTTTCAGGGGAAGTAGTGGTCTGGTGACTGGAAATATGTACCGAAAAAAGAGGATTGTAACGACAGGCCGAACTATCAAATTCAGGCCTTATTCACTGCCTCACCAGTCCCGGTTACATCAGAAGAACTGGTTAAAGCTGTGCACTTTTATGAACAACTAAAACGCGAAAATCCACCAACATCCGGCAACTAGATTAATGGATTAACTATGTCGGTTAAACGACCAGCCAACTGAAAAAGCGGAAACCTGATTACAGGTTGCCAGATAAGGCAATGAGCTACCTGGCGCGGAACGGACTGATAAGTATGGGGAATGTTTTACGATGAACCTTTAGACTAAAGAGTTTGTAACGCTATGTAAGTGATTTTTTCTGGTTTAGATATTTATATGTCCGGCCAAATTGAGGTGTGTTTAAATGTAATTGCACATTGATTGTAGGAGGAATAATGAAAAACGCATTGCAGTTTTTGTTTGTTGCGTTCTGGTTGTTCGCATCATGTATGCCCATCATCTTCACAGCAAGGTATATGGAAAAAGTTGATGTTTTGATATTAATATTTGGATATATAAATGCCCTTTTTTTAGGGGTGTTCATGGCGGTCATGTGCATTGAATACTGGCGGTAAATACAGCGAACTCCATTGGTTTAGTTGGATATTTACTGTGCTGGACAAAAACGGTTTGCGGGGAAATCTTAGTTAAGTAGAATGACTGCGGGTGCTTGAGGCTATCTGCCTCGGGCATGGACACCAACGGCAGATAGAGAAAAGCCCCAGTTAACATTACGCGTCCTGCAAGACGCTTAACATTAATCTGAGGCCAATTTCATGCTAGACACATGTAGGTTAGCCTCTTACGTGCCGAAAGGCACGGAGAAGCAGGCTATTGTTAACACCAAGCTGTAATGTCCCCTTTGAACCATTCTAAAATGTCCCCAGACAATTCTCTGGGGGATTTTTCATGATCAAAGAGACTGTTACGATGAGTCATAAGGAACTCCACCGACTTCAGATTATTCAGGAGTCAATTAATCGACATATTACTCAGGAACAAGCTGCGGCACGCATTGGCATTTCTATTCGGCAGGTTAAACGTCTGGTGCAACGGTATAGAAATGAAGGGCCTTCTGGTCTGGTTTCCCACCGACGTGGAAAGCGTCCTAATAATTCCTTTTCTACTGAATTCAGAGCAACAGTAATTTCACTCCTCAAAGGCCGTTACGCTGATTTTGGACCTACGTTTGCGTGCGAAAAATTGCGCGAGATACACGGTTTATCTTTATCCGTTGAAACTCTCAGAAAGTGGATGATAGAAGAGGGGTTATGGCGTGAACGCCGTCGTAAAATTGCCCGTATATATCAACGCCGCATGCGACGACCATCTTACGGTGAACTGATCCAGATTGATGGCTCACCTCATGACTGGTTTGAAAATCGAGGCCCCAGATGTACACTGATCGTTTTCATTGATGATGCCACCAGTGCGTTGATGGCGTTGCGTTTTGTGCCTGCTGAAACAACCCGGGCTTACATGGAAACCCTCCGGGGTTACCTTAATGATCATGGCGTACCGCTCGCTCTCTACTCTGATAGACACAGTATATTCAGGGTAAATAACCCAGAGCGGGAAGGTGAGCTGACCCAGTTCACTCGTGCGATAAAGACACTGGGCATCGAGCCAATCCATGCCAACAGCCCGCAGGCAAAAGGGCGGGTAGAGCGCGCCAATCAGACACTACAGGACAGGCTGGTCAAAGAAATGCGGCTTCAGAATATCAGTGATATTGAAACAGCAAATGCATGGTTGCCGACCTTTATTGAAGCCTATAACAACCGGTTCGCTACGTCGCCTCGTACTACTGATAATGCTCATCTTGATGTGCACCATTCTGAAGAGGAACTGGGTTATATCTTCAGCCTACAGGCGAAGCGCGTTCTGTCTAAAAATCTCACTTTCCAGTACAAAAGCAGTGCGTTTCAGGTACGCAGTGAGAGCCGGGGATATCGACTTAGGCATTCGGTTGTTACTGTATGCGAGAACTTTGACGGTGAAATTAACGTTCTGTATGACGGGAAAGCGCTGGGCTGGGAAAAGTATGTTGATGGCCCGGAGCCTATACCACTGGATGATGAAAAGAGTGTCCATGAACGAGTGGATAATGCCCGTATTGATTTACGCTCAAAATACTATGTTAAACCTAAAGCTGACCATCCCTGGCTTACGCGCCGAACGCAAAGTCATCAGCAAGTTAAGCCCCCGAAGTTACCTAAAAAGAAGCCTGATCCCGATAAAAAAGATTGAAACCAAGATCGATTCGGTTGAGTGCATATCCATTCATAGGGTAGATTCTTAAGTCGCGTTTCTGGTGTTCATTTTCGGGTGGTTTGTTACTTGTTTTACCGGGGATATGCCAGAAACGCGCTGAGTCAGTCTGGGCGGTGCGCGTAATGAGGCGTTATGGTAAATAGCCTATGCTAATGTCCGCTAAGAGCAAGAAGCGGAAGTTGGCAGTTTTGTGGACTGTCCCCACAAAAGTGACTACAGAAATAGTTGCAATTCATAATTGATCATGGGTTGTCAGTTAAACTCGTGGCGATTTAAATAGACTAATTGGGAGTGCGTCCATTACTTATATCTTGTAATGTTAACTATCAGAAATGATACAAAGATAATATGTCTTTAAAGAAAAGGCTGATGGCGAAAAGTGGCCCGATGAGGGCCACAATACGGCTGTCACTTAGACGTAAATATCAATGGTGCCAGCGGTATTTGTATCGTCTTTTTTCTCTTCTTTTTTATCAGGCTGAACTGTCGCGTCTTCATTCTTTTTCTCTGCCTGCTGCCTTAACAACTGCTCCAGTTGAGCCCAGAGGCTTTCAATTTGCTTCTGTACCAATGCAGCCATTTCTTTTTTCTGCTGTGTCGTCATCCCCTCTTCCGATGAGATTTTCCCAAGCTTTTCAGTCAGCACCTGAATTTGTCTTGTGATTTTGGCTATTTCTGATGTTCCTTCCGGGGCGGAGTTGTTTGAAATAACGGTTGAGGTATTTCCCTGAATTGTGACAGACATAGATTTCTCCTTTTAAAAAAGCACTATCGGCATGAACAAAAAAATCTTTAATCGTATTTCTTGTGTCATTAATTGTTTGATGTTCAGATTGTTTTCCTCGCGGGCTGGCGCGCCTCAGAAAGTAAAGCTTGTTGACAGGGGTAAACGTTCGGCAATAATTTTCTGCCGCATGCGGGTGTTGCATAAAACGTGTTACGTTCCTTTATCGACAGGTCAGGTCACCGCTCACCCGCCGACGAGAAAGCAACACTGACATGCTAAAGCAAAAAATAGATGAATAAGTTGAGTTGTGCATATGTAGCCTGACCGTCACAAAGTATATGGTGTCTGTACCAGTAAGATGATGGCCGGACTCTTTAAAAACGAGCTGACCTGCACAATACAGGATGGACTTAGCAATGGCTGCTCCTGGCAGAAAGCGGACAGTGATCACCGTTCTTACGACTACTTTCTGACTTCCTTCGTGACTTGCCCTAAGCATGTTGTAGTGCGATACTTGTAATGACATTTGTAATTACAAGAGGTGTAAGACATGGGTAGCATTAACCTGCGTATTGACGATGAACTTAAAGCGCGTTCTTACGCCGCGCTTGAAAAAATGGGTGTAACTCCTTCTGAAGCGCTTCGTCTCATGCTCGAGTATATCGCTGACAATGAACGCTTGCCGTTCAAACAGACACTCCTGAGTGATGAAGATGCTGAACTTGTGGAGATAGTGAAAGAACGGCTTCGTAATCCTAAGCCAGTACGTGTGACGCTGGATGAACTCTGATGGCGTATTTTCTGGATTTTGACGAGCGGGCACTAAAGGAATGGCGAAAGCTGGGCTCGACGGTACGTGAACAGTTGAAAAAGAAGCTGGTTGAAGTACTTGAGTCACCCCGGATTGAAGCAAACAAGCTCCGTGGTATGCCTGATTGTTACAAGATTAAGCTCCGGTCTTCAGGCTATCGCCTTGTATACCAGGTTATAGACGAGAAAGTTGTCGTTTTCGTGATTTCTGTTGGGAAAAGAGAACGCTCGGAAGTATATAGCGAGGCGGTCAAACGCATTCTCTGAACCAAAGCATGACATCTCTGTTTCGCACCGAAGGTGACACTTCTGCTTTGCGTTGACAGGAGAAGCAGGCTATGAAGCAGCAAAAGGCGATGTTAATCGCCCTGATCGTCATCTGTTTAACCGTCATAGTGACGGCACTGGTAACGAGGAAAGACCTCTGCGAGGTACGAATCCGAACCGGCCAGACGGAGGTCGCTGTCTTCACAGCTTACGAACCTGAGGAGTAAGAGACTCGGCGAGTGAGAAATCCCTCGCCACCTCTGATGTGGCAGGCATCCTCAACGCACCCGCACTTAACCCGCTTCGGCGGGTTTTTGTTTTTATTTTCAACGCATTTGAAGTTCTGGATGGTGCCGGAATAGAATCAAAAATACTTAAGTAGCGCGCAGGGATAAGAGGGATGGTCCCTTAAAGGGGAGAGCTAATTATCCGGAAGGATTCTGATGATGAACATCGAAGAACTGCGTAAAATTTTTTGTGAAGATGGCCTCTATGCTGTGTGCGTTGAAAATGGAAATATTGCTAGTCATTACCGCATTGTGTGTTTGCAAAAAAATGGGGCTGCGTTAATTAATTATGTGGATGCCCGAGTGACGGACGGATTTATCTTGCGCGACGGTGAGTTTGTCACTTCATTACAGGCATTGAAAGAGATCGGAATAAAAGCTGGCTTTTCTGCTTTTTCAGAAGAATAAACTCATCTACAATCTTGCGCGGGGCTGAACTCCCGCTGAGTAACACCGTGCCACCGGAGAAAACCGATGGCACGCAACGCAAAATATTACAATCATGATAATTCGACCGTTCTTGCCCACACGCACGAGCGGTATTCTCACGCATTTAAGTCAGACTGGTACCAGCATCCCCCATGCACTGAAGAACAGGCCGAATGGCTCATTCAGTGTTACCGCAGGCGCGGATGCGAGGTTAAAAAAGCCCTTAGCCTCGACTACCGTCACTGGATAATCTCAGTCAGATTGCCTTACTCCGAACGCCCACCGCGTCCGTCCCGTACATTCCAGCAACGCCTCTGGAGGTAACGTGCGGGTATTACTTCGACCTGTTCTGGTACCGGAACTCGGGCTGGTGGTCGTTAAGCCGGGCCGTGAATCCATGCCGGTATTCCACAATACCCGGGTACTGGTGGAGCCGGAACCGAAAAGCATGCGTAATCTGCCGTCCGGGGTCGTTCCTGCCGTTCGCCAGCCGCTGGTGGAAGACAAAACATTGCTGCCGTTTTTCAGTAACACACGGGTAATTCGTGCTGCTGGTGGTGCTGGTGCATTGTCTGACTGGCTGTTGCGCCATATTAAATCCTGCCAGTGGCCACACGGCGATTATCATCACAGCGAAACCGTTATTCACCGATATGGTACCGGCGCAATGGTGTTGTGCTGGCACTGCGACAACCAGCTGCGTGACCAGACATCCGAATCACTCGAGCAACTTGCTCATCAAAACCTGTCAGCATGGATGATTGACGTCATCGGTCACGCAATAAGCGGTACGCAGGAGCGTGAATTATCTCTGGCTGAATTATCCTGGTGGGCGGTCCGCAATCAGCTGGCGGACGCGCTACCGGAAGCGGTATTACGTCGCTCGCTGGGATTACCAGCGGAAAAAATCTGCTCGGTGTACCGCGAAAGCGACATCGTACCGGGAGAGCAGACCGCCACCAGCATATTGAAACAGCGCACAAAAAATCTTGCACCGTTGCCTCACGCCCACCAGCAACAAAACCCATCACAGGAAAAGACGGTGGTAAGCATCACCGTTGATCCAGAGTCTCCGGAATCTTTCATGAAGCTGCCTAAACGTCACCGGTGGGTTAAGGAGAAATACACACGCTGGGTTAAGACACAGCCGTGTGCTTGCTGCGGTATGCCAGCCGACGATCCGCATCATCTGATTGGTCACGGGCAGGGCGGAATGGGAACAAAAGCACATGATCTCTTTGTGTTGCCTTTGTGCAGAAAGCATCACAACGAGCTGCATACGGATACAGTGGCATTTGAAGAGAAGTATGGCTCCCAACTGGAGCTGATATTTCGTTTTATCGATCGCGCGCTGGCAATTGGCGTACTGGCGTAAGTGGAGAACGAGCATGAACCTTGAAGCCTTACCAAAATATTACTCCCCAAAATCTCCAAAATTGAGCGATGACGCTCCAGCGACAGGCACCGGTTGTTTAACAATTACGGATGTAATGGCAGCGCAGGGGATGGTGCAGTCGAAAGCACCACTTGGGTTGGCCTTATTTCTGGCAAAAGTTGGTGTTCAGGACCCTCAGTTTGCGATTGAAGGCCTGCTAAATTACGCGATGGCACTGGATAACCCGACATTGAACAAATTGAGTGAAGAAATCCGGTTACAGATTATTCCTTACCTCGTGAGTTTTGCCTTTGCTGATTACTCCAGGTCTGCGGCAAGTAAGGCTCGCTGTGAGCATTGTTCAGGTACGGGATTTTATAATGTATTGCGCGAAGTGGTGAAACACTACAGACGCGGGGAATCTGTAATCAAGGAAGAATGGGTGAAGGAACTATGTCAGCATTGCCATGGTAAGGGCGAAGCCAGCACAGCGTGCAGAGGGTGTAAGGGTAAAGGGATTGTTCTGGATGAAAAAAGAACCCGGTTTCATGGCGTACCGGTATATAAGATTTGTGGGCGTTGTAATGGAAACCGGTTTAGTCGTTTACCGACCACGCTGGCACGACGTCATGTCCAGAAGCTGGTACCAGACCTGACCGATTATCAGTGGTATAAGGGGTATGCGGACGTCATTGGTAAACTGGTAACAAAGTGCTGGCAGGAAGAAGCATACGCGGAAGCGCAATTGAGGAAGGTGACGAGATAAATGATTTTTGCTGAAGATGGCGACATGATGTTTGCATTTTTCAAAAAATATGGATAAAATTTTTTCAACGATGGGCTTTGTATACCCGACGTTAAGAAAAAGTAGAAAACCCGCTGATGAGCGGGTTTTGTGCTTTAAATGGGGCAATGGTAATGTTGAATCTCATCCCGGGACTCATGTCTGTTAACTTATTATTTAGCTGGTGACTTGGTTATTTGCCTGATGTTTAAAATGTTTTCTTCCAGTACAATGTCCCTAAACACAATGAGTCTGCTTATTATATTATTAGCAGAGCTATTACGGCCAAAGTACAGCATAAGCTTTTAAAGCCAATCAACCAGTCATCAAGACAGACGGGGTTATTCATAAAAACTCTCCATGTGTGATCCGATGGGGCCTGAAATTAAAGCTTTAATATAGCTCATGAAAGGTAAACATTGGCAGCTGAAGGGCCACGCAGACCATTTATCCGGCAAAATTCCACGCGTAATCCGGTGGTAATTTCTTCTGCATCGCGGAGATTGAGCGCTGAAACATGAAGCTGGACATCGATACGACCATCGGATGGGGTGATAAGACCCTTGCCGCTTTTGCCGTCAAAGGTTTTGACAATTCCTGTCATTTTACGGGACAAAAAAATTCCTTAATACTGATAACTTGGCGCACTATACACACGTTCCTGAAGAAAGCTATAGTTTTTTGATGGGGTTGAAGATGGCTGGATGTCTAAAATAAACATTGCTTCATATGTTCAACTATGCGTTAATGATTGCGTCGGTTTGAAGAACAGACGATATACGAAGTAGTTTACTAAAGCAGTTCTCATTTCAGGTGTTATTCACTTATTCCTTCTTTGAGTCTCTCCAATTAAGTACGAAGTCGTTTCTGTTATGCAAACCATTTATGCCGAAAGGCTCAAGTTAAGGAATGTAGAATGTCAAATAAAATGACTGGTTTAGTAAAATGGTTTAACGCTGATAAAGGTTTCGGCTTTATTTCTCCTGTTGATGGTAGTAAAGATGTGTTTGTGCATTTTTCTGCGATTCAGAATGATAATTATCGAACCTTATTTGAAGGTCAAAAGGTTACCTTCTCTATAGAGAGTGGTGCTAAAGGTCCTGCAGCAGCAAATGTCATCATTACTGATTAAAATTCATCGCTCGTCTGTATACGATAACGAAGAAGGCTGATGCCTGAGTAGAGATACGGACAGAGTAGTGAATATTGGATTTCTTTAATAAAAATTAAGGAGGTCCAATACATGAAACAATGGCCAGCATATTTGGCAAAATCTTAATCAGGAAAAGTATGCTAACCATTGTGGTGAAGTGCAGGTTTGCTGCATGAATAGTTTTACAGCAGAAGCTAACTGCTGGCATGGCAAAACAAAGTGCGTAAGTGGATGACTCCCACAAAAAGCACCACAATCTCAAACCCGCTCAGGCGGGTTTTTTATTATCTGCTTTAAATATATTATTAAAATATAAAAAATACTTGTTACTAATAAAATCAATCAGGCTACAGCTTTAAGATTTGTCTGGAATACTTTGTTGCAATGAGGGCAGATCAAAAGGGCACCTTTTTGTACTCTTGAAAAACTGTGTTCTGACTCTTGGGTGCAGTTTGGGCAGGAACATTTAACGAGATAATTACGGCGTGATTTTGAGTCTTTACGTTCTGACATAGGCTTTTCCTGTATAAATGGCCGTATACAGTACACTAAATATGAAAACATTTCTCGTATTATTATTTTATATATGACTTTCTTTCAAAATAATTACTCACATTTTTAATGTGTATGTTTCTTTAGCGCCGTTGAGAACAGCGTGTGCTGTCAAAACTACCCCGTAGACTCCGATCTTTTCAAACATATTGCACCATCCGTGTACATCGGGGTGAGGATATGAAATCAATGGATAAGTTAACAACAGGTGTTGCCTATGGCACATCGGCGGGTAATGCTGGTTTCTGGGCATTGCAGTTACTCGATAAAGTAACTCCGTCACAGTGGGCTGCAATCGGTGTGCTGGGTAGCCTGGTTTTTGGCCTGCTGACGTATCTGACAAATCTTTATTTCAAGATTAAAGAAGACAGGCGTAAGGCTGCGAGAGGAGAATAATCCAATGACTCAAGGCTATGAACTGGTTGTGAAAGGAGTCCGTAATTTTGAGAATAAAGTTACGGTAACTGTAGCCTTACAGGACAAAGAACGCTTTGACGGTGAAATTTTTGGCCTGGATGTCGCCATGGACCGTGTTGAAGGAGCTACGCTGGAGTTTTATGAGGCAGCAGCCAGAATGAGCGTCCGGCAAGTCTTCCTGGAAGTAGCAGAAAAATTGTCAGAAAAGTTGAGTCTTATCTGCAGCATCAGTACTCCTTTAAGATTGAAAATCCTGCCAATAAGCACGAGCGTCCTCATCATAAATATCTATGAACACAAAAATCAGATACGGCCTGTCGGCTGCCGTTCTGGCGCTGATTGGTGCTGGCGCATCTGCTCCTCAGATACTTGACCAGTTTCTGGACGAAAAAGAAGGTAACCACACAATGGCATACCGCGATGGTTCTGGCATATGGACCATCTGTCGGGGTGCCACAGTGGTGGATGGAAAAACCGTTTTTCCCAATATGAAACTGTCGAAGGAAAAATGCGACCAGGTCAACGCCATTGAGCGTGATAAGGCGCTGGCATGGGTGGAGCGCAATATTAAAGTACCACTGACCGAACCACAAAAAGCGGGTATCGCGTCATTTTGTCCCTATAACATTGGCCCCGGTAAGTGTTTCCCGTCGACGTTTTATAAGCGGCTGAATGCTGGTGATCGTAAAGGTGCATGCGAAGCGATTCGCTGGTGGATTAAGGATGGCGGACGCGATTGCCGCATTCGTTCAAATAACTGTTACGGTCAGGTTATTCGTCGTGACCAGGAGAGCGCATTAACCTGCTGGGGGATAGAACAGTGAATCAGATATTCATGGTGATTTTTCTCGTGTTGTCAGGATTTATCGTCGGAAATGTCTGGAGCGACAGAGGATGGCAAAAAAAATGGGCGGAACGTGATGCTGCCGCATTATCACAAGAGGTAAATGCTCAATTTGCTGCTCGAATAATTGAACAGGGGCGAACTATAGCCCGTGATGAGGCTGTTAAAGATGCACAACAGAAATCTGCTGAAATTTCTGCCAGGGCTGCTTATCTGTCTGATAGTGTTAACCAGTTGCTTGCCGAAGCAAAAAAATATGCCATACGCCTTGACGCAGCGAAGCATACCGCAGATCTTGCCGCTGCCGTCAGAGGCAAAACAACCAAAACCGCCGAAGGAATGCTCACCAACATGCTCGGAGATATTGCAGCAGAAGCTCAGCTTTATGCTGAAATTGCTGACGAACGCTACATCGCAGGAGTGACTTGTCAACAGATCTATGAATCTTTAAGAGATAAAAAGCATCAAATGTAGGGTAATATTAAATCGGAACATTTACATCGCGGAATGTAAAATTTAAATAAAAAGGACTCTTCCATGAGCCAAAATTCCTGAAATCTTAAGGGTAAGATAAAAGGTCTTAATCAGAATGACACGTTATTATTAATAAATAAAGCTATTCTTTCATTGCTGTGTTTTTCTTTACAAAAGTAATCCTTGCTATGGGTGGTTAATCATGCGTTAATGGTGTTCTGGTTTGTTACAAATTTATCTGAAGCAGTCATTGTTATAATTTTATTATTTGTACCTCTTGAGATTTCCTTGTTGGTTTTTCTCTCTGATATTTTTTTTCGGACCATTCTGCCCAAGGGCTAATTTCTTCAAAAGGTAATAATTATGTCTAACAAAATGACTGGTTTAGTGAAATGGTTTAACCCTGAAAAAGGTTTTGGTTTCATCACGCCGAAAGATGGCAGCAAAGATGTGTTTGTCCATTTCTCAGCAATTCAGAGCAACGATTTCAAAACATTAACTGAGAATCAGGAAGTTGAATTTGGTATTGAGAACGGACCTAAAGGTCCTGCCGCTGTTCATGTAGTGGCGCTTTGAGGTAGACAATATTACAAACCATATTCACTTTAGATGCCCGTGTTGTCATGGTTCCCAGTATAGAACATCATCTTTTGATGTTTCTGACATGAATCCTTTCGGGGCAAAATGTATCTTTTGTAAATCAATGATGATTACATTTGATAATATTTCACAATACTTAAATGCCAGCCGTCTGTCGTTGGATTTAAAAAAGTGAAAATGAAGGCTCCTTCGGGAGCTTTTTTGCTTGGTATCTATTCGATGGATACTCACATACTACGGTAACATCATGAAAAAAATCATAGTTTTTTTTAACTCTGAACCAGCAGTGGTAGTGCCAGCGATGACTGGAGTTAACACCATCATGCGTGAATATCCAAATGGCGAAAAAACACACCTTACTGTAATGGCCGCAGGGTTTCCATCTCTGACCGGAGATCATAAAGTCATTTATGTAGCCGCGGATCGACATGTTACTTCAGAAGAAATTCTGGAAGCAGCAATAAGGCTCTTGAGTTGATTTGATGCTATTGTATTGATAATTCAGGAAAATTCTCTTTGTCTTTTTGTGTAAAATTTAGACTATCGTATGTTGATTATTGCGATGTTTCATCTTATCTTTTACACGTTTGCACCATATAATCGACTTACTGTGTAACTGGAAAGTCATAACAGACTAAAAGAGGAAATGATGAATATTGAAAACTTAAAAACAAAAGCAGAAGCAGATATTTCTGAATATATAACAAAAAAAATTATTGAACTTAAGAAAAAGACCGGGAAAGAAGTTACCAGTATTCAGTTTACCGCACGGGAAAAAATGACGGGTCTTGAAAGCTATGATGTCAAGATTAATTTAATCTGATGTATTCAATAATAAAATTTATCCATAAACCTCGTTTTTACGGGGTTTTGTTATATTTGAATGGTTCCGAATATCTAAATCACAATTGTTGATGGTTTTTATTAAACCAATGCAGTCCGGCTCAGGAGTGAGAGAAGCCGGACGTTATGGTTTAGCGTGGTAAGATCTGTGTAGTTTTCTGGATGCTTTCAGTAAATAGTAATGAATTATCAAAGGTATAGTAATATCTTTTTTGTTCGTGGATATTTGTAACCCACCGAAAAACTCCTGCTTTAGCAAGGTTTCTTCTGTATTCCTGAAATGTGATCTCTCTGGATTTCAGCTTATTAGAGGTCGTTTCTATAAGATGCCTATCCTTTGAAAATTTGACAGACACAATGTTTTTTAGGCCCTTTAATAACACTGTATTATCATTTTTTAATACAATATGAACATTCTCTGTGGCTAAATAGTAAATGTAATGTGAGACATTGTGACGTTTTAGCTCAGAATAAAACCATTGATAGTTTAAATCGTTTCGAACTTTATCAAATATTTGTTTAAAAATGACTACCTGATCCATAGATAAACCTTCCATGTGATATGAGGGGGCGTAGTCTGCACGATTATCTAAATTGCTTCAATCTGGTCTGACCTGTTTTCTGAGCAATTCAGTAATGTCACTCTTTTCTTTGTTTGCTTCAGAAGAAACTCTTTTTTCTGAGCACAGTCTCCGGCGGCAGGCTTCAATGACCCAGGCTGAGAAATTCCCGGACCCTTTTTGCTCAAGAGCGATGTTAATTTGTTCAATCATTTGGTTAGGAAAGCGGATGTTGCGGGTTGTTGTTCTGCGGGTTCTGTTCTTCGTTGACATGAGGTTGCCCCGTATTCAGTGTCGCTGATTTGTATTGTCTGAAGTTGTTTTTACGTTAAGTTGATGCAGATCAATTAATACGATACCTGCGTCATAATTGATTATTTGACGTGGTTTGATGGCCTCCACGCACGTTGTGATATGTAGATGATAATCATTATCACTTTACGGGTCCTTTCCGGTGATCCGACAGGTTACGGGGCGGCGACCTCGCGGGTTTTCGCTATTTATGAAAATTTTCCGGTTTAAGGCGTTTCCGTTCTTCTTCGTCGTAACTTAATGTTTTTATTTAAAATACCCCCTGAAAAGAAAGGAAACGACAGGTGCTGAAAACGGGCTTTTTGGCCTCTGTCGTTTCCTTTCTCTGTTTTTGGCCGTGGAATGAACAATGGAAGTCAACAAAAAGCAGCTGGCTGACATTTTCGGTGCGAGTATCCGTACCATTCAGAACTGGCAGGAACAGGGAATGCCCGTTCTGCGAGGCGGTGGCAAGGGTAATGAGGTGCTTTATGACTCTGCCGCCGTTATAAAATGGTATGCCGAAAGGGATGCTGAAATTGAGAACGAAAAGCTGCGCCGGGAGGTTGAAGAACTGCGGCAGGCCAGCGAGGCAGATCTCCAGCCAGGGACTATTGAGTACGAACGCCATCGACTTACGCGTGCGCAGGCCGACGCACAGGAACTGAAGAATGCCAGAGACTCCGCTGAAGTGGTGGAAACCGCATTCTGTACTTTCGTGCTGTCGCGGATCGCAGGTGAAATTGCCAGTATTCTCGACGGGATCCCCCTGTCGGTGCAGCGGCGTTTTCCGGAACTGGAAAACCGACATGTTGATTTCCTGAAACGGGATATCATCAAAGCCATGAACAAAGCAGCCGCGCTGGATGAACTGATACCGGGGTTGCTGAGTGAATATATCGAACAGTCAGGTTAACAGGCTGCGGCATTTTGTCCGCGCCGGGCTTCGCTCACTGTTCCGGCCGGAGCCACAGACCGCCGTTGAATGGGCGGATGCCAATTACTATCTCCCGAAAGAATCCGCATACCAGGAAGGGCGCTGGGAAACACTGCCCTTTCAGCGGGCCATCATGAATGCGATGGGCAGTGACTACGTCCGCGAGGTGAATGTGGTGAAGTCTGCCCGTGTTGGTTATTCCAAAATGCTGCTGGGTGTTTATGCCTACTTCATAGAGCATAAGCAGCGCAACACCCTTATCTGGTTGCCGACGGATGGTGATGCCGAGAACTTTATGAAAACCCACGTTGAGCCGACCATCCGCGATATTCCGTCGCTGCTGGCGCTGGCTCCGTGGTATGGCAAAAAGCACCGGGATAACACGCTCACCATGAAGCGTTTTTCCAATGGTCGTGGCTTCTGGTGCCTGGGCGGTAAAGCGGCAAAAAACTACCGTGAAAAGTCGGTGGATGTGGCGGGTTATGATGAACTTGCTGCCTTTGATGAGGATATTGAACAGGAAGGCTCTCCGACGTTCCTGGGCGATAAGCGTATTGAAGGCTCGGTCTGGCCAAAGTCCATCCGTGGCTCCACGCCCAAAGTGAGAGGCACATGCCAGATTGAGCGTGCAGCCAGTGAATCCCCGCATTTTATGCGTTTTCATGTTGCCTGCCCGCACTGCGGGGAGGAGCAGTACCTTAAATTTGGCGATAAAGAGACGCCGTTTGGCCTCAAATGGACGCCGGATGACCCCTCCAGCGTGTTTTATCTCTGCGAGCATAATGCCTGCGTCATCCGTCAGCAGGAGCTGGACTTCACTGATGCCCGTTATATCTGCGAAAAGACCGGGATCTGGACCCGTGATGGCATTCTCTGGTTTTCGTCATCCGGTGAAGAGATTGAACCGCCTGACAGTGTGACCTTTCACATCTGGACAGCGTACAGCCCGTTCACCACCTGGGTGCAGATTGTCAAAGACTGGATGAAGACGAAAGGGGATACGGGAAAACGTAAAACCTTCGTGAACACCACGCTCGGTGAGACGTGGGAAGCGAAAATCGGCGAACGTCCGGATGCTGAAGTGATGGCAGAGCGGAAAGAGCATTATTCAGCGCCCGTTCCTGACCGTGTGGCTTACCTGACCGCCGGTATCGACTCCCAGCTGGACCGCTACGAAATGCGCGTATGGGGATGGGGGCCGGGTGAGGAAAGCTGGCTGATTGACCGGCAGATTATTATGGGCCGCCACGACGATGAACAGACGCTGCTGCGTGTGGATGAGGCCATCAATAAAACCTATACCCGCCGGAATGGTGCAGAAATGTCGGTATCCCGTATCTGCTGGGATACTGGCGGGATTGACCCGACCATTGTGTATGAACGCTCGAAAAAACATGGGCTGTTCCGGGTGATCCCCATTAAAGGGGCATCCGTCTACGGAAAGCCGGTGGCCAGCATGCCACGTAAGCGAAACAAAAACGGGGTTTACCTTACCGAAATTGGTACGGATACCGCGAAAGAGCAGATTTATAACCGCTTCACACTGACGCCGGAAGGGGATGAACCGCTTCCCGGTGCCGTTCACTTCCCGAATAACCCGGATATTTTTGATCTTACCGAAGCGCAGCAGCTGACTGCTGAAGAGCAGGTCGAAAAATGGGTGGATGGCAGGAAAAAAATACTGTGGGACAGCAAAAAGCGACGCAATGAGGCACTCGACTGCTTCGTTTATGCGCTGGCGGCGCTGCGCATCAGTATTTCCCGCTGGCAGCTGGATCTCAGTGCACTGCTGGCGAGCCTGCAGGAAGAGGATGGTGCAGCAACCAACAAGAAAACACTGGCAGATTACGCCCGTGCCTTATCCGGAGAGGATGAATGACGCGACAGGAAGAACTTGCCGCTGCCCGTGCGGCACTGCATGACCTGATGACAGGAAAACGGGTGGCAACGGTACAGAAAGACGGACGGCGAGTGGAGTTTACGGCCACTTCCGTGTCTGACCTGAAAAAATACATTGCGGAGCTGGAAGTGCAGACCGGCATGACACAGCGACGCAGGGGACCTGCAGGATTTTATGTATGAAAACGCCCACCATTCCCACCCTTCTGGGGCCGGACGGCATGACATCGCTGCGTGAATATGCCGGTTATCACGGCGGTGGCAGCGGATTTGGTGGGCAGTTGCGGGCGTGGAACCCACCGGGTGAAAGTGTGGATGCAGCCCTGCTGCCCAACTTTACCCGTGGCAATGCCCGCGCAGACGATCTGGTACGCAATAACGGCTATGCCGCCAACGCCATCCAGTTGCATCAGGATCATATCGTCGGGTCTTTTTTCCGGCTCAGTCATCGCCCAAGCTGGCGCTATCTGGGCATCGGGGAGGAAGAAGCCCGTGCCTTTTCCCGCGAGGTTGAAGCGGCATGGAAAGAGTTTGCCGAGGATGACTGCTGCTGCATTGACGTTGAGCGAAAACGCACGTTTACCATGATGATTCGGGAAGGTGTGGCCATGCACGCCTTTAACGGTGAACTGTTCGTTCAGGCCACCTGGGATACCGGTCCGTCGCGGCTTTTCCGGACACAGTTCCGGATGGTCAGCCCGAAGCGCATCAGCAACCCGAACAATACCGGCGACAGCCGGAACTGCCGTGCCGGTGTGCAGATTAATGACAGCGGTGCGGCGCTGGGATATTACGTCAGCGAGGACGGGTATCCTGGCTGGATGCCGCAGAAATGGACATGGATACCCCGTGAGTTACCCGGCGGGCGCGCCTCGTTCATTCACGTTTTTGAACCCGTGGAGGACGGGCAGACCCGCGGTGCAAATGTGTTTTACAGCGTGATGGAGCAGATGAAGATGCTCGACACGCTGCAGAACACGCAGCTGCAGAGCGCCATTGTGAAGGCGATGTATGCCGCCACCATTGAAAGTGAGCTGGATACGCAGTCAGCGATGGATTTTATTCTGGGCGCGAACAGTCAGGAGCAGCGGGAAAGGCTGACGGGCTGGATTGGTGAAATTGCCGCGTATTACGCCGCAGCACCGGTCCGTCTGGGAGGCGCAAAAGTGCCGCACCTGATGCCGGGGGACTCACTGAACCTGCAGACGGCTCAGGATACGGATAACGGCTACTCCGTGTTTGAGCAGTCACTGTTGCGGCATATCGCTGCCGGGCTGGGTGTCTCGTATGAGCAGCTTTCCCGGAATTACGCCCAGATGAGCTACTCCACGGCACGGGCCAGTGCGAACGAGTCGTGGGCGTACTTTATGGGGCGGCGAAAATTCGTCGCATCCCGTCAGGCGAGCCAGATGTTTCTGTGCTGGCTTGAAGAGGCCATCGTTCGCCGCGTGGTGACGTTACCTTCAAAAGCGCGCTTCAGCTTTCAGGAAGCCCGCAGTGCCTGGGGGAACTGCGACTGGATAGGCTCCGGTCGTATGGCCATCGATGGTCTGAAAGAAGTTCAGGAAGCGGTGATGCTGATAGAAGCCGGACTGAGCACCTACGAGAAAGAGTGCGCGAAACGCGGTGACGACTATCAGGAAATTTTTGCCCAGCAGGTCCGTGAAACGATGGAGCGCCGTGCAGCCGGTCTTAAACCGCCCGCCTGGGCGGCTGCGGCATTTGAATCCGGACTGCGACAATCAACAGAGGAGGAGAAGAGTGACAGCAGAGCTGCGTAATCTCCCGCATATTGCCAGCATGGCTTTTAATGAGCCGCTGATGCTTGAACCCGCCTATGCGCGGGTTTTCTTTTGTGCGCTTGCAGGCCAGCTTGGGATCAGCCGCCTTACGGATGCGGTGTCCGGTGACAGCCTGGCTGCCGGAGAGGCACCCGCGACGCTGGCGTTATCCGGTGATGATGACGGACCACGACAGGCCCGCAGTTATCAGGTCATGAACGGCATCGCCGTGCTGCCGGTGTCCGGCACGCTGGTCAGCCGGACGCGGGCGCTGCAGCCGTATTCGGGGATGACCGGTTACAACGGCATTATCGCCCGTCTGCAACAGGCTGCCAGCGATCCGATGGTGGACGGCATTCTGCTCGATATGGACACGCCAGGCGGGATGGTGGCGGGGGCATTTGACTGCGCTGACATCATCGCCCGTGTGCGTGACATAAAACCGGTATGGGCGCTGGCCAACGACATGAACTGCAGTGCAGGTCAGTTGCTTGCCAGTGCCGCCTCCCGGCGTCTGGTCACGCAGACCGCCCGGACAGGCTCCATCGGCGTCATGATGGCTCACAGTAATTACGGTGCTGCGCTGGAGAAACAGGGTGTGGAAATCACGCTGATTTACAGCGGCAGCCATAAGGTGGATGGCAACCCCTACAGCCATCTTCCGGATGACGTCCGGGAGACACTGCAGTCCCGGATGGACGCAACCCGCCAGATGTTTGCGCAGAAGGTGTCGGCATATACCGGCCTGTCTGTGCAGGCTGTGCTGGATACAGAGGCTGCAGTGTACAGCGGTCAGGAGGCCATTGATGCCGGACTGGCTGATGAACTTGTTAACAGCACCGATGCGATCACCGTCATGCGTGATGCACTGGATGCACGTAAATCCCGTCTCTCAGGAGGGCGAATGACCAAAGAGACTCAATCAACAACTGTTTCAGCCACTGCTTCGCAGGCTGACGTTACTGACGTGGTGCCAGCGACGGAGGGCGAAAACGCCAGCGCGGCGCAGCCGGACGTGAACGCGCAGATCACCGCTGCGGTTGCGGCAGAAAACAGCCGCATTATGGGGATCCTCAACTGTGAGGAGGCTCACGGACGCGAAGAACAGGCACGTGTGCTGGCCGAAACCCCCGGTATGACCGTGGAAACGGCCCGCCGCATTCTGGCCGCAGCACCACAGAGTGCACAGGCGCGCAGTGACACTGCGCTGGATCGTCTGATGCAGGGGGCACCGGCACCGCTGGCTGCAGGTAACCCGGCATCTGATGCCGTTAACGATTTGCTGAACACACCAGTGTAAGGGATGTTTATGACGAGCAAAGAAACCTTTACCCATTACCAGCCGCTGGGCAACAGTGACCCGGCTCATACCGCAACCGCGCCCGGCGGATTGAGTGCGAAAGCGCCTGCAATGACCCCGCTGATGCTGGACACCTCCACCCGTAAGCTGGTTGCGTGGGATGGCACCACCGACGGTGCTGCCGTTGGCATTCTTGCGGTTGCTGCTGACCAGACCAGCACCACGCTGACGTTCTACAAGTCCGGCACGTTCCGTTATGAGGATGTGCTCTGGCCGGAGGCTGCCAGCGACGAGACGAAAAAACGGACCGCGTTTGCCGGAACGGCAATCAGCATCGTTTAACTTTACCCTTCATCACTAAAGGCCGCCTGTGCGGCTTTTTTTACGGGATTTTTTTATGTCGATGTACACAACCGCCCAGCTGCTGGCGGCAAATGAGCAGAAATTTAAGTTTGATCCGCTGTTTCTGCGTCTCTTTTTCCGTGAGAGCTATCCCTTCACCACGGAGAAAGTCTATCTCTCACAAATTCCGGGACTGGTAAACATGGCGCTGTACGTTTCGCCGATTGTTTCCGGTGAGGTTATCCGCTCCCGTGGCGGCTCCACCTCTGAATTTACGCCGGGATATGTCAAGCCGAAGCATGAGGTGAATCCGCAGATGACCCTGCGTCGCCTGCCGGATGAAGATCCACAGAATCTGGCGGACCCGGCTTACCGCCGCCGTCGCATCATCATGCAGAACATGCGAGACGAAGAGCTGGCCATTGCTCAGGTCGAAGAGATGCAGGCCGTTTCTGCCGTGCTCAAGGGCAAATACACCATGACCGGTGAAGCCTTCGAGCCGGTTGAGGTGGATATGGGCCGCAGTGCGGCGAATAACATCACACAGTCCGGCGGCACGGAGTGGAGCAAGCGTGACAAGTCCACGTATGACCCGACCGACGATATCGAAGCCTACGCGCTGAACGCCAGCGGTGTGGTGAATATCATCGTGTTTGATCCGAAAGGCTGGGCGCTGTTCCGTTCCTTCAAAGCCGTCAAGGAGAAGCTGGATACCCGTCGCGGCTCTAATTCCGAGCTGGAGACAGCGGTAAAAGACCTGGGCGAAGCGGTGTCCTATAAGGGGATGTATGGCGATACGGCGATCGTCGTGTATTCCGGACAGTACGTGGAAAAAGACGTCAAAAAGAACTTCCTGCCGGACAACACGATGGTGCTGGGGAACACTCAGGCACGCGGTCTGCGCACCTATGGCTGCATTCAGGATGCGGACGCACAGCGCGAAGGCATTAACGCCTCTGCCCGCTACCCGAAAAACTGGGTGACCACCGGCGATCCGGCGCGTGAGTTCACCATGATTCAGTCTGCACCGCTGATGCTGCTGGCTGACCCTGATGCGTTCGTGTCCGTACAACTGGCGTAATCATGGCCCTTCGGGGCCATTTTCTCTGTGGAGGAGTCCATGACGAAAGATGAACTGATTGCCCGTCTTAAGGTGCTGGGTGAGCAACTGAACCGTGATGTCAGCCTGACGGGGACGAAGGAAGAACTGGCGCTCCGTGTGGCAGAGCTGGAAGAGGAGCTTGATGACTCGGATGACACTTCCGGCCAGGACACGCCTGTCAGCCCGGAAAATGCGCTGACCGGGCATGAAAATGAGGTGGTATCAGAGCCGCCGGATACCGTAATTCAGGATACGGCTGATCTGGTCACGGTCGTGGCACTGGTGACGCTGCATACCGATGCACTTCACGCCACACGGGATGAGCCTGTGGATTTTGTGCTGCCGGGAACGGAGTTCCGTGTCTCTGCCGGTGTGGCAGTTGAAATGACAGAGCGCGGCCTGGCCAGAATGCAATAACGGGAGGCGCTGTGGCTGATTTCGATAACCTGTTCGATGCTGCCATTGCCCGCGCCGATGAAACGATACGCGGGTACATGGGAACGTCAGCCACCATGACATCCGGTGAGCAGTCCGGCGCAGTAATACGTGGTGTTTTTGATGACCCTGAAAATATCAGCTATGCCGGACAGGGCGTGCGCGTTGAAGGCTCCAGCCCGTCCCTGTTTGTCCGGACTGATGATGTGCGGCAACTGCGGCGTGGAGACACGCTGACCATCGGTGAGGAAAACTTCTGGATAGACCGGGTTTCGCCGGATGATGGTGGAAGCTGTCATCTCTGGCTTGGGCGGGGCGTACCGCCTGCCGTTAACCGTCGCCGCTGAAAGGGGGATGTATGGCCATAAAAGGTCTTGAGCAGGCCGTTGAAAACCTCAGCCGTATCAGCAGAACGGCGGTGCCTGGTGCCGCCGCAATGGCCATTAACCGCGTTGCTTCATCCGCGATATCGCTGTCGGCGTCACAGGTTGCCCGTGAGACAAAGGTACGCCGGAAACTGGTAAAGGAAAGGGCCAGGCTGAAAAGGGCCACGGTCAAAAATCCGCAGGCCAGAATCAAGGTTAACCGGGGGGATTTGCCCGTAATAAAGCTGGGTAACGCGCGGATTGTCCTGTCCCGACGCAGGCGTCGTAAAAAGGGGCAGCGTTCAGCCCTGAAAGGTGGCGGCAGCGTGCTTGTGGTGGGAAACCGTCGTATTCCCGGCGCGTTTATTCAGCAACTGAAAAATGGCCGGTGGCATGTCATGCAGCGTGTGGCCGGGAAAAACCGTTACCCCATTGATGTGGTGAAAATCCCGATGGCGGTGCCGCTGACCACGGCGTTTAAACAGAATATTGAGCGGATACGGCGTGAGCGTCTTCCGAAAGAGCTGGGCTATGCGCTGCAGCATCAACTGAGAATGGTAATAAAGCGATGAAACATACTGAACTCCGAGCAGCCGTACTGGATGCACTGGAGAAGCATGACACCGGGGCGACGCTTTTTGATGGTCGCCCCGCTGTTTTTGATGAGGCGGATTTTCCGGCAATTGCCGTTTATCTCACCGGCGCTGAATACACGGGCGAAGAGCTGGACAGCGATACCTGGCAGGCGGAGCTGCATATTGAAGTTTTCCTGCCTGCTCAGGTGCCGGATTCAGAGCTGGATTCGTGGATGGAGTCCCGGATTTATCCGGTGATGAGCGATATCCCGGCACTGTCAGATTTGATCACCAGTATGGTGGCCAGTGGCTATGACTACCGGCGCGACGATGATGCGGGCCTGTGGAGTTCAGCCGATCTGACGTATGTCATTACCTATGAAATGTGAGGACGCTATGCCTGTACCAAATCCAACAATGCCGGTGAAAGGTGCCGGGACCACACTGTGGGTTTATAAGGGGAACGGTGACCCTTATGCGAACCCGCTTTCAGACGTTGACTGGTCGCGTCTGGCAAAAGTTAAAGACCTGACACCCGGCGAACTGACCGCTGAGTCCTATGACGACAGCTATCTCGATGATGAAGATGCGGACTGGACTGCGACCGGGCAGGGGCAGAAATCTGCCGGAGATACCAGCTTCACGCTGGCGTGGATGCCCGGAGAGCAGGGGCAGCAGGCGCTGCTGGCGTGGTTTAATGAAGGTGATACCCGTGCCTATAAAATCCGCTTCCCGAACGGCACGGTCGATGTGTTCCGTGGCTGGGTCAGCAGTATCGGTAAAGCGGTGACGGCGAAGGAAGTGATCACCCGCACGGTGAAGGTCACCAATGTGGGACGCCCGTCGATGGCTGAAGATCGCAGTACGGTGACGGCAGCAACCGGCATGACGGTAACGCCAGCCAGTGCTTCCGTAGTGAAAGGGCAGAGCACCACGCTGACCGTGGCATTCCAGCCGGAAGGTGTAACCGACAAGAGCTTCCGTGCGGTGTCTGCGGATAAAACAAAAGCCACCGTGTCGGTCAGTGGTATGACCATCACCGTGAACGGCGTTGCTGCAGGCAAGGTCAACATTCCGGTTGTATCCAGTAATGGTGAGTTTGCTGCGGTTGCAGAAATCACCGTCACCGCCAGTTAATCCGGAGAGTCAGCGATGTTCCTGAAAACCGAATCATTTGAATATAACGGCGTGACCGTCACGCTTTCTGAACTGTCAGCCCTGCAGCGTATTGAGCATCTCGCCTGGTTGAAAGAGCAGGAAAAAAAGGCTGAATCCAGTGGCAACCTGCAGGTGTCTGTAGAGGATCTTATCAGAGGCGGGGCGTTTCTGGTGGCGATGTCTCTGTGGCATAACCATCCGCAGAAGACAAAGCTGCCGTCCATGAATGAAGCCATTACGCAGATTGAGCAGGAAGTGCTTACCACCTGGCCCACGGAGGCAATTGCTCAGGCTGAAAACGTGGTGTTACGTCTGTCCGGAATGTCTGAGTTTGTGGTGAATAATGCCCCTGAACAGGCAGATGACGCCGGGCCTACAGAGCCTGTTTCTGCGGGAAAGTGTTCGACGGTGAGCTGAGTTTTGCCCTGAAACTGGCGCGTGAGATGGGGCGACCCGACTGGCGCGCCATGCTTGCCGGGATGTCATCCACGGAGTATGCCGACTGGCACCGCTTTTACAGTACCCATTATTTTCATGATGTTCTGCTGGATATGCACTTTTCCGGGCTGACATACACCGTGCTCAGCCTGTTTTTCAGCGATCCGGATATGCATCCGCTGGATTTCAGTCTGCTGAACCGGCGCGAGGCTGACGAAGAGCCTGAAGATGATGTGCTGATGCAGAAAGCGGCAGGGCTTGCCGGAGGTGTCCGCTTTGGCCCGGACGGGAATGAAGTTATCCCTACTTCCCCGGATGTGGCGGACATGACGGAGGATGACGTAATGCTGATGACAGTATCAGAAGGGATCGCAGGAGGAGTCCGGTATGGCTGAACCGGTAGGCGATCTGGTCGTTGATTTGAGTCTGGATGCGGCCAGATTTGACGAGCAGATGGCCAGAGTCAGGCGTCATTTTTCCGGTACGGAAAGTGATGCGAAAAAAACAGCGGCAGTCGTTGAACAGTCGATGAACCGGCAGGCGCTGGCTGCACAGAAAGCGGGAATTTCCGTCGGGCAGTATAAAGCCGCCATGCGTATGCTGCCTGCGCAGTTCACTGACGTGGCCACGCAGCTTGCAGGCGGGCAAAGTCCGTGGCTGATCCTGCTGCAACAGGGGGGTCAGGTGAAGGACTCCTTCGGCGGGATGATCCCCATGTTCCGGGGGCTTGCCGGTGCGATCACCCTGCCGATGGTGGGGGCTACCTCGCTGGCGGTGGCGACCGGAGCGCTGGCGTATGCCTGGTATCAGGGCAACTCAACCCTGTCCGATTTCAACAAAACGCTGGTCCTTTCCGGCAATCAGGCGGGACTGACGGCAGATCGTATGCTGGTCCTGTCCAGAGCCGGGCAGGCGGCAGGGCTGACGTTTAACCAGACCAGCGAGTCACTCAGCGCACTGGTTAAGGCGGCGAAAAAAAGGCCCGCGGCCTTGAAAAGCTGCTGACAGACTCCATAGCGGGGA